>JFJP01027096.1_pt1 | contig 21202 bp, 15 predicted proteins | sample 431651 | NCBI WGS metagenome assembly JFJP01 (sample SAMN02602958, study PRJNA72255) | Microbial mat metagenome, whole genome shotgun sequencing project. | biome: fresh water; feature: sink hole; material: water; isolation source: purple microbial (photo- and chemosynthetic) mats found in...
AGAAATAAGAAAAAAAATATTTTTTTAGTATTTTTATTTTTCGATTTCTCAAACTTAATTCTTTGAAATTCATTCCACTATTGACAAAGAACACTCCTCTCTTCATCAAAATGAAAAATTTTATATATATTCGGTAAATTTGACATAGTTTGAATAAAAAAATAATATTTTTGTGTTGATTTAATTTCAATTTTTTTTAATTATCTTTTAATTTTTGTTGTTTTATTAATTCTGTTTTTTTGAAATTTTTATTTATTTCTCAAACTTTTAATTCCAAGCAATCAGTGCCAATCCTTTTTGGTAAAGAACTGTCTTCGACAAATGTCCTAATTTCATTTTCACTGAGAACAGCAAATTAGCCCTCGATCTATTGAGATAAACTGGTGTCAAAATCTCATCTTCATCTAAATAAAAAAATACATTTTTATTCTAAAACAAAATCAGATAATCAATTACTCAAAGCCTGTTGTTTTATTTTTTCAACTTTCACCCATTTAAACAACAAATTGGGTAAAGTATTACTGATCTCTTCATTAAGCAAAAGTTCATTGGTCTTAATCGACCATTCAGCCCCTTCTATATTCATCCCAATTATTAAAAAGCTGTCATCATCTATTGGTTGTCCATTAAACAATTCAATCTATTTCATCAAAAAAATTTAAAAACCTTCAATTTTTTTTTAAAAGAATAATTTACATGCAATTCCAATTCTTCTAAAGACCAATGATTATTTTGAGCTACAAACTGTCTTGTAGCTGTCAAATAAGCTTCAGGGAATAACAAACCTCCCATCCAAACACCTTTTTTTTCTATAAAAAAATAAATATTTGATATTAATAAAAATCTTTGAATTTTACGATATTCCTTCACTGATATGAGTTTCGTAAACTGATCAAGTCTCTTCCTGAAATCCAGAATCCAATCATTAACTGACATCTTCAAAGTATTATATTTCTTCCAAATCGTCGGTATGAGATCGTTATGAATTTCCAAGGCGAGATTCTTTGTGATATTCGTCGAAGTCGCCGTTCCTTCACACATATTCTTCAAATCGAACAAATTTCCTCTTATTTTATACAATAAGCTGGTAGTAACTGTTACTTCTCTCTCCAAAAATCTAAACAAAGGATCAGTTATCGATTTTTCAGTTCTTTCTAATCTTTCTAAATTCAAAGGTAAAATCGTCAAATATTTATTAGCCCTTTCTCCTAAGACTCTCAACCATTGAACTTGTTGTTCTTGAGCACCAGCTTTTTTGTCCTGTTTCCCTATAGTCGCTTTCGGCAATTCTAAGGTGATTTCTTCCTCATTCACATCCTGCATTTCCCATAATTTCGCCAAAACTCTTGAAGCTTTTTGTTCTTTTAAGATCTTTTCAACGTTTATAGGCAAGCCACTCCAAGCTGGAGATTCATTAGAAGGCAGCTTTTCAACCCAATCAATATATTGTGAAGTTTTCAGAGCTTCAGGCATAACAAGAACTTCTTTTATAGAGCCAGCTTCAAACAAGGCATAATTGCTTTCAAAGCATTTTGGTGTGAAGAACCTTTCGATCAAAGACATAAGAATCTTATTATCATATTCATTATCAATTTTTCCACCATATAGATTTTGTGTCAAAATCGTCTTTAGTGCATCCCAAGGCAGCTTTTCAGGTGGAATATTATTCCTTTCTCCCAAAGAATCCACAAACTCATCAATCAAATCCAAAGCACATCTTTGATCAGCTTCATTGAACTCATAAACTTTTGTCCAACCCACAGGAGTATATCTCAATCTTTCGAGAATCACAGCATGTGACCAAGCTAATAGAAAATGCAAACGAGCTCTTTCAACAGGCGCTCTATCAGTTCTTGACGCAGTAAACACAGTCTTATAAGTTCTTTGCAAAGAAGCTTTAATACCATCTGGAGGTTCAAAAACCAACTTATATGATTGGCGAATCAATGTGCTTGGTACTTTCGGATTGAATTCCATTGCTAAAAATAGCCTGAAATTCTCATGGGGAACTAACCTATGGATCTTCTTTTCGATTTCATTGAGCCAAGAAGGAGCTAAATGCACATTTTTCAAAAGAACCCAAGATCCGTTTTTCGAAGCTTGATTAATGGTTTTTTCAGCAAGATCGAAACCTTCTGCACTACCAATAGCAACCGAAGCGTATTTCTTGTTTAATTCTTTTGCTAATAAATCAACTTTGTAACTAGCATCAAAACCAGGAGCTGAACATAAGAGAATTGGTGATTTCGGGTCTGATTCCTTTTCGACTAAATTCTTCATATCAATAGGCATTTCTTCCATGAATTTATCACCGAGGATCTTATTCACAAGGATATTCGCTGCAAACAGGAATTTATCTGGTCTCATCATACGAATTATCGCTAAATCATCGATCATCTTCGCAACTTCTCTTTGCTTTACGGGAACAGTATTGAGAAATTCGGGATTTTCCCAACCCTTAGGAATAAACTCCTCAGGATCAGCACATGCTAAGAATTCAATCCATTTATCTTCTTGAGTTTCAAGATTTGTTAATAAATTCTTGAAACAAGGTTGTTCGATCAATTCTTCGAGTAATTTCATTTGTGAGCTATTTAATTTTCCTTGAAGAAGTTGTGGAGAAAGTGTGGATTCAAGAATAGTGGGTGTTTTGATTAACATATGGATTTGTTCAGTGAATTCCTTGCCTAATTTGATCTGAACAAGCTTTAACGCTATTATATGTTTATCTTGCGTCAATAAAGCATGACAAATTCTATGATAAATCTCAATAAAAAGCTCATCGAAAATAAGAGTTAAACGTTTATCAACATCATTTTTCGAGATTTTCACCAGTTTCTCGTTTTTGCTGATCAAATCAAAAACGACCCCCATGAAAAATTGTAAAGAATATTCATATAGATAATGTATCGAACTCATGCTCACCAAAGAGAAATATATTTTACTTGAAGCCACTGCTAATGGTAAATAAGCATCAGTCACAATCTTCACTTCATTCATCACTTTATCAGATTGTTCCATTTGTTCACTGACCTTTCCAGATTCAGACTTCAATTTCTCTAATTGTGATATAACCTCTTCATTATCTAGAATATTTCCTTTCACATTGCTCAAAGCATCTAATAAACTATCTTCTAAAGCTCGCAATTTCACGATATATTCTCCTTGCAACTTCAATAAATTCAATCTTTTTTCTTCAACATCTGGCCTCTCATTCCTTAAATATATATTCAAACATTGGTTCTCTAAACTAGAAGGCGTCACAGTAAAGTTGACAAAGGTAACTCTTGAGCAAAGATCTGGTGTGAATATTGCATTGGAGTCTCTTGTGATCATAAACATCGAGAAACTAGGAGAAAAATCAATTTCTTGATCTCCTACTCTGATCAAAATTCGCCCTCCAGTCTTATGAAGCTCTTTATTAAGAACGGAATTCAATATTGGATCAATTTTCTCAACATCTTGCACTAATAAAGGACATCCAAACCTTAAAGCTGTCTCTAAATTCTTCATAAAAGAATCATCTGCAAAACTAGTCCTAGCGATTTTTTTATCTTTATAATAGCTCAGAATGAAATCCAAAGCCTGTCCTGCTGGATCTAGAATCAAAGGATATCTATGAAACTGTGATAAAATCATCGCGTTTTCGGTACAAAGGTCATCCGAAGGTAAATTATGTGATTGCCATGCTAATCTATCACTGGGTTTTGATAGGAATTCAATTAAAGACATATCTTCTCTGAAATTTATTCCTGTAGTTTTGAGGTATTCCTTCCAATTCGATAGCATGACTCTTCTATAGAAATGATCAAAGAAACCGATATAAGCTAAGAAAGCTCCAGAAATAAGAACATCACCAGGCATGGTAGCCATTTGTTCTTTGAAATTCTTGGAAGAAAGTTCCCAACGAACTCTTTCTGAAGAAAGATTATGAATTAAAGTGACAGATCGCGATACTTTTTCTTTAACTTTGCTCATATCAGCTTTGATTTTCTCCACTTCGGTAATCAAAACTGCATATTCTGATTGATAAACCTGAATAGCTGCCTGTAAATCATTAATCAAAGTGGTAAGATGATTGGATTCCGTGACAAGTTTCTGTTGTTCAGCGTTCAATATCGCAACTTCGTTTCTCAAAGGCTCAATATTTTTCAAAATATCAGCGTATTTCAATTGGGATTCCACCCACATCGCCAAAGGACCTGCTGCTTGACTGGCTTTGTAGATTCTGTCCACATCCCAATCATTACTATTCATATAAGTGTTTTTTATATTTTCTTTCACTTTCGCAGGAAGGTCATCAACATTAAAACCCATAACTGTTGTTATAAAGGTATTTTTAGAAATTTCTTCACGAACTTCTTTCCATTCCCATTGTTTGAATTTTTTCAAAATCATCGATAAAACGGCTTCTAATGTAAATTTCACGTGGAAAGGTGGGTTCTTTAAACTTCTCATTTCGACCAGATTCGCTTGTTTTATGTTTGAAACGGCATCTTTTGCCTTTATTAAAGCAGGCTCTGCTTCAGAAAGTTCTTTTTCAACAGCTACTGTCTTATCTTTGATGATGATTTGCTTTGAATCGACTTCTTTGGAAAGAATGATCGAACTTTCACGTTTTTGTTCAGCTTCTTTTTGTTTCTGAACCATGAGATTGAGCTTGACATTAGCTTCTTTTTCCTTTATTTCGAGATCAGTTTTATATTTTGCAAGACTTCCTTGTAGTTGAATCACTGTTTCTTCAGTTTCTTTCAATTTACTCAACCCCAAATTCAAATGGTATTGTTGTTCTTCTAATTTCTCCTTTTTATCTTTATGTAATTCAATGAAATGTTTGATGAAATCCAAGAAGTCTCTGGGTGTGATATAATTGAATTTCTTTGCAGCTTTTTTTAATTTCTTATTGATTTCGATCACTGAATTATGAATATAAACAATAGAGTTTACAAGAGTGTCATGTCGAGCTTCCATATTCTCTTTAAGGCTTTGTTTTGTGAAGGATTCTTCTGGAGGATCTATGATAAAAGTGAATTCTCTTGCCACTTGCCATAAAGCCTCATGGGACCAATCTCCGAACCAATCAATAACGCACCTATTGAACAAAGCAGGCGAACTTGCAGTACGATTCGAGAAATCAGGATTAGAAGGATTCATTGTAAAGACCACATGTAGGTTTCTTTGGACATTCGTGATGAAATTCTTGTATAATTGTTCATCACTATCGACCATTTTATTGTCTTTCATTGCAGATTCTTTGCATTGATTTATCAATGCCATATATTCCTCACCTTCGAAAAGTCCAGGAACCTCACCAGAAGCCAGAAGAGCATTCATTCTTTCGAGAAAAGCTACTGATAACACATTGCTTTCATCAAAAATGAAACAGATTTTTTCACCCTTTACCCCACTTCGCTTCATAACATCCCTTAAATCATTATCGAAATCAATTAATTCGTAATTTCTTCCTGCTTTTATCTGGAAAACTGATAAATTATTCATCCATGAAACAAATCTACTCAAAGTAGTCTTTCCTACACCACTGGCTCCTACTAATAACAAATGTCCTAATGGCTGCCTTAAAACTCTATCAATTCTTAAAATATGCTCCAAAACGCTATCAAAAACCACAATAGGCACATTAAGTTCTTCTTCATAAAAAATCTTTAATCGAGCTGTTACATAATTCCTCAAAGGTTCTAATTCAACACTGATATAATTCTTACTCAAATAAGTTGTAAATAGAACTGGTCGATCTAAAGCTGTTGGCTTACACGTCGGAAACGATTGGAAACCAATTTCATCGACTAATTTATCACACCAATCGCGTTCTTCAGGATGAACAAGCCTATCTTGGAACAATCTCAAAGCTTCATGTGCCCATAATCTCACAAGATCCTCAACAGTTTCTAAAGCCTCAACTGCTTCATTTATAGCATATTTCCATCTGGTTAGTTCTCTTGGAGAATATATATAATGGGGCTGCATATCTGAGGTAAATCTTGTTTGACTCCTCATATAAAATTCTACCATAGCGTCTGTCAAACAATCTGCGTATGATCTCAATTGTGGTACTCTTTTCAACATCGCGCGATTAAAAGTTCCATAAATCTGTTTCAAAGAGTCTGGGCCAGGGAAATCCACAAGAATCAATGGACAATGTCTGAGGAATCTATTGGAAAGCGGGTGTCTACCAACATCAGTAGGGGGATTACAAGCCCCTACGAATTGAATTCTTTCTAAAGAAATCCAGGATTTATCACTTGGTCTCCAAAAACCTCTTTGTTCTGTCAATTGTCTCAAGAAAGTAATAATAGCCTGTGTGCCATATTTATCAGTATCTGGCAGATTTATTTCATCACAAAAGACCACAAGCCATTTATTCGGTTGTTTTGGGCTTAACATAACTCCATTAGGAGTTTTTTTGTATTCACAATAATGCTCAAATTGCTTCATAATCAGTCCTGGAGAAGTTGATGAAGAAAAGTTCACAAAGATCATTTCAAAATCTGGTAAGGATTTTAATGTAGACATAAGAGTCATGGTTTTTCCCGAGCCGGGAGGTCCACATAATAAAAATGGTCGATGTTCACTAAGCCAAGAACAAAGAACATCCTGATGTCTTAAAGTATCAACTGTTGTGATGATCAAATCAGCATCAGTTACCTTTTGTGGATCGATATCAATCACTGGCACTTTTTTACGCCATAAAGACCATTCACCATCAGAGACTCGCACTTCATAATCGATTAAAGAGAAATTGTCAAGGGAAGGAAGTTCCACATCACAGAAAGAAGCAATTTTCTTAGAAAATTCAGCACGAAGAGCAAGCTTCATTGAACCGGAAATACCCCACATTAAAGCTAGAACTGATTGTCTGATCATGTATTTCTGCATTATTTCTTCATCAAGAGGGAATTCAACATGTGATTCATTATATTCTAACACGTTGCTGATAGCTTTTCTTATAAGGGCGAAGAAAGCTTCTATAACTCGAATTCTTGTGAAATCCATCACATGTTTCATAGTTTCAGCAGTTTTAATCATTTTCTCCGCAAAAGACTCTTCTCCATCAAATAATCTCTGGATAGAAGCTACGCAGTTAACACGTACAACAGTATCGGCATTTTCAACAGGTTTCTGCTTATCTTTATGAGTTTTTTCGTCTTCTTCATCAGCTTCGACTTTCCCGACATCATCGTAATCATCTTGTTTCAATCTATTCAAATAATGGAAAAACATCATCTTGAAATCAACGATTTCTTCACTGAACCATACCATTCCACAACGACTCACAGTAGCCAAAGTCGCATATTTTAACGTTTCTACTTCAAACATAATCTTCACATTTTGTGGTATCTGTATTCTTTCACCATTTGGCAACGTCAAAAGTTTATTATCATCTAAAACACTGTTCAAATTTTCAGCCCATTCAGGGTCCACATCTCCATCGAAGATTATCCAATGTCTTTTCGAATTTTCACCCCTGACATTCTCTGTAATTTTTCGAAGAATTCCTGTAAAAACTCCATCAGTCCATTCCAAAGTGGTGCTATCTAATCTTCCGTATAATTCGTCTTTATTAATGGCTTTTGGGTCAATTATATAATGTTCTCCTTTGATTTTATCTACTCTATACATAGCTTCGATCAACACTCGCCATGCTGCTGATTTACCACAACCAGATGGCCCTACCATCATCATTCCATGATGTAGTCTCAGAATCTGATTTAATTGTAATACTTTTTCTAAGAAAGTAGGTGTTGGTAATAGATTCCTTTTCGTGCAGACTTTCATTATCGCTTCTCGAAGCTTTTCTTCTCTAATAGGAGGAATATCACTACCTGGAAACACACCGGATAAGAGATTACTCAATAAAGGAACATCTTCTGCTATGAGTTTCGGAACAAGAGTTTCACAAACACTTCTTAAGAGAATTTTTTGTTCTAATTCTGTCAATTGAACGATATCAGTAATATCTCCAAAAGATTCTTGTCTTTTCATGTTCCCAGCAGAGACCAAAACACTTTTCAAAGCTCTAAGTCCGAAATCATAATGTGGTTGACTGCTTAATTGATCATTACAAAGCTCGAATAAACTAACGATTTTTCCAGCTAAACGTTCAGCTGTTCTATAGCCTTGTGAATAAAGCATCACTTGTGCGATTAATTCACGATCAGGCTTAACCATAGCCATTTGTCTGAATAATTGTTTGAGATTTTCTGGTAGATTCGAACGTCCAGCATATCCTGGATTCATTGTAACAAAAATTCCCATATTGAAATTTAATTTGACTTCTTTTCCCATTAAATCAATTTTGTTCTGTTTTTCTCTTAAACCAGTCTGAATTGCTAAAATCTGCTGTGAAACAGCAGAAAGCATTCGTTCTTCTAATCGATTGAACTCATCGAAACAACCCCATGCTCCAACTTGACACAATCCTACAAAGATTCTCCCCATTGCATGGAAATCAAAGGTCTCATCACAATTGAAAACTAAAACAAATCGCCCTAATTGACAACCTAAAGCCTTGACTGACTCAGTTTTTCCTGTTCCTGCAGGTCCAAAAGGACTTCCACCCATTCTTAAATGAAGAGCTTGGGTTAAAGTGAGATAGCATTTGTCAGTTAAGGGAGTTTGAACCAGCTTTTCACCTATGCCAAGGTATTCAAAGCCGTAATGGAATTGAGAGTTGGACATTTGAATCATTAGCTTTTTAAGAACGTCAGCTTCTTTCACGAACCAAGTGAATCGCATATGATATTGCCAAGCGAAATCTTTTGCAGAAGTCACTTTTTGCTTGATAAGCAGCCTTGTGACATCTCTTTGATGGACTTTTTATGATAAAATTAATAAATAAAGGAATTTATGATAAATATACCGAAATCGGTGATAATTTGTTCGAATTTCTGACGCAAATCCTTCTTAAGGTCCTTTAATACGCTTTCTGCAAGAATCGTTAAGAAATCTAACACATAAACCTCGACTTTTTGTAATTGTTCTTCGGGTTTTTCACCAGTTTGTAATCCTCCTTCAATTTTCGAGCACCAAACCACTTGCAAAGCCAATAGAATTACCTGTGCTGAATATCTCTCAATAATTTCAAGTGCTTCTGTATTATTCTGTTTCTCAAGTGCTCCTAATTCTTTTAAAGACTTTTCTAAGCTCGAAGCTAAGGTGAACCTCATTTGTTCTTCTATTTTTCCCAGCCATACATTAATTTTGGGATCTTCGCTGATCTTAATATCTTTTTCGAATTTGACTTGTTCTCCTTCACGACTGTTCATTCCTGTAACAATATCTCCATTTTCTAAACTATTCACAGTAGTAATCCCTGCATACATTTTCGGGAAATGTCTTTGTACATTGGTCACATCCTTTGAATTACCGATAATCTCTAATAGATCTTCATCACCAACAAAATAAAATCGAGCGAAAGCTGATCTTTGAGTTTCTAAGTAATCACCAAGAGCTTTTTGAATTTTCGCTAAAAGATCTGCAAGTCGTTCTAAAGATTTTTGAATATTTGGCAATCCAACGACTTCCAGGATATTAGGCTTGGTGGAGACTTTCTTCATTAATGAGGTAAATTCGTTATCGATTCCTTTGAAACGAGTGTATTCATTGGCTAATTGAGTCTTGATATCGGAGGCACCGAAGAAAATACCCTCCAAATAAACCCATCTTCTTTGAACATCAATCCAACTTAAAAGAAAATTAAGAAAATTAAATAAAATGAAAAAATAAATCAAAAATTATTTTACATATCGAAGATTATTCGAATATTCTGAAGCTTTTGATCCCATGGTGCGATTTCTTCTTCAAAACTCTTATAATAAGGAGATATCTTCATTGAGCTCAAATTATTTAAATCTTCATCGACTTTCGCGAATAAATCATCCCATCCTTTGATCAATTTGCATTTATTCTGATATCTCACAAGATCTAACTCAAAAGCACCCCAAAATTCTTTAATATTTCTTAACATTTCTTCTAGAACTAACTCTCCTCTTGCGATAGTCATAACATCTTTAATAACGTTTTCAAATCTCAAAAGATCACAATTCCACATATGTCCTAATGTCAATTCGCTAAAACTCATACTCATTTTCATTTTAGTCATAAGGGTTTTCCAATGTCTTTGCTTCATCGCATCATTCTTCAATTCCATTATCAATAAATTCATTTTCTTATAATTCGCGAATCTGGCTTTCATCTTGTCAAATGCTTCATATTGTGTTAATCTTCCTGGAAAAGCCTTCAGTAAGTCAAAGGCTTCATCAAATGATTGTTTAATCTTCTTTGGAACCACTGCATTGAACGGCATATCTTTTAAATTATCAACAATAGTCCATACTTTTTTTAATTCGCTCCACACTTCTTTCAAACTACCCACATCTTCTTCTAATCCTTCTAATTTTTGTGGGTTTCCCGGTTCTAAATTCAAAAGATCTTTCGCTTTACAAACTCGTGTATAATTATCTTTGACATTCGTCAATCGTGTTTCTATCATATTAAGCACTTCTAAAGCCTGTGTTGGCATCATATCTCCGGAATAAGGCCTTTGACTTTTCCACATTTCTTCAATTTCTCGGATTTTCTCATCAAGAACATGTTCTTCTGCTAGGATTCTTTGCTGTAAATTGGGAATTTCACTATCCATTTGATTGGATTTTCTATTGAAAATTTGCTTAAAAGCAGACCATTCTCCTTCCACTTGTTCCAACCAAAGCCAATCAGAAGGAAATTGATATCTTTGACGATCCAAAAGCTTTTGGCCATTGCGATAAGTGTCAATTTCGACTCCCCAAGAAGCATATTTCTTCTTAATTTCTTGCATTTCGGTGATAGTTTGAGTCAAATCAGCATTTGAAGCTTGGAAATTGATTTTTTCGAGTTTTTGACGACAATTTGAAATCTGATTAAAATAAACCTTGATTTTTTCATGATAAGTCAGGCCAAATTGGTTGAGAATTTCTTTATGCCATATATCATATTTGTTATTGATTTTAGCTTGGACTAAGCGATAATCGATCAGAATTGACCCGAAATAGCTTTCAGTCTCCGAATTATCGAAAGTGCTTCTTCCTTTTTTGATTTCTTCAAGCAATTGATGCCAATTTTCGATTTTATCTCCTAAACGATCATATATCTTCCTTGGATCAACTTCCCATAAAGCTTGATAATTAAGCCAAGTCTTCACATATTTCTGAGCATCATCAATAGTTTTATTGATTTTTTCATAGGCCGAAATTAGAATTTCATGTGGAATTTTCCTTAGAATCGAACTATAAGTATTATCTCTTCTTTGTTGTTCTTTAATCAATTGGTTCATATTCTCATATCTGGTGGCTTCTAATCTTGGCAATGTACAAATGATTCCTAATTGTTTATGAAAACTTTGTAACCAATAGAATTTCGCATATTCCATTGGAGGATCTATATAAAGAACTTGGTTTTGGATCTTCAGTTCGTGAACTGTAGGCTGACTTATAATGAGTTTATCAGAATTCTTCCAATTTGTGAACTCATTTACCCATTTATTTATAATTTCTTCTAATCTTTTACTAAGAATCACCTCGATTTTCGCATCGAGCTCTGGAACCCATAAATGTAAATTGGAATAGTCTTTGAAGTTAAATTCATCAATAAACCCTTGAATTGAACTTAATTTGTCATTGAAAATAGAGAATTCGGCTTCACAATGCGATAAACTAGCAAGAATCGCATGGATTTGCTCAGTTTTCTCGCTGAGACCCTGAACAGCTTCTTCTAAAGCCATCACTCTTTCTGAGAATTTCTTTATGAAAGCTGGCAATTGTCCTTTGTAATTCCAACAAAGATGCAGGCCTTGAGCTATGGTATTTAAGACTTCCTTGCGATGCAACGCGACTAATTTCCCGATTTTATCATCGATCTTCGCAGAAATTTGATTGAAAGTATGCAAGGATTCTTGTAAAGAGACAGCTGATGGATAAAAGGTTTTGACATCATCTGCTGCGAAAGTCATAGAAATATTGATCTATTTCAAATAAAATTAATGATAAATTTGAAATATGATTTTTTACTCTTATTTTAAGCCATTGGAAATTCCTAATTTCTTTGAAAAGACTAATCATTCTCTCATCGAAATTCACGACAATCTCTAGTTTTTTCTTCTGAACCACATCGAAAATCTTCTGATTCCAGTTGTTATTCTTCATGAAATCCTGCATAGTCTTATTCCAGGTATCGCACATTGGCTGCACATTCAAATGCTTCTCGAACATCTCTCCAGTTTCTTTCAAAGACCTTCCTTCTGGATGTTCAGACCAATCAGCTCCTAATACATTTTCAACTCTTTCCATATATTTCCTTAATTTTCTATTGATTTGTTTCGCCCAAATCACAGCTCCTGATGTGGGAGGTATATCTCTGGCTTTTGTAAGTCGAAAATCTTCAGTATTCTCATATTGTTTCAAGAATTTATCTCTTAAAGCCTGTATATCGTTCTGTACGGTTCTTAACAATTGGCTTTGATATTCCTGAATAGCTCCTCTGATCAAAGGTCTGAAGAAAAGCGCATTAAATTTCGAGAAGATCCTAAACATTTCATTAGCGTTTGCTGCTGCACCTAATCTATCTCGTAATTTCACAGTGATTTGTGTCTCTACTCTATCGATTTTCATCTCGTAATTCCTATAAGCAGTATTCAAATTATTCTCACCTTCTTTACTAAGATCTAAAATATCTAAATTCTGAAATAAAACATATGCTTCTGAAATATCTTTTGTTGTCAAAAATGACATTGCTTCACCAGTTTTTCCTGAGTTTTCTTTCTGAAGAATAGCTTCGATAACTTCTCTTAATTTCTCATGATGTTGTCGAATTTCTGTTACTTTTTCCAATCTTTTCTTCAGGTTCATATGCTCGAAAGAACATGCGGTAAGCTCTGCGTTCATTCCTTTGGAGTTTTTCTTCATTAAATCTCGAATAATTCCGAATTCTTCATCCCATTTCGTGAAAATATCCTTGCTTTGGTCCATTAATGTAAGGAATTCGCTATAAGGCATTGACATTAATCTAATAACAGAAAGGATTTTAAGGATCTGAACCAATAAATCTCTGCTTAATGCCTCAAGGAAAGAAAGGAATCTCGTTGGTTCATAAGCATCATTATTATTGATTTTCTTCACATGTAAGAAAATCACATTGATAGCTGAAGTGATATCTGTCAATGTATTCGACGATAAAAGCTCATTTATAGGGAAATCCTTCATAACTGCACTAACTTTCGCACTTTTTGTGATAATTCCTTTGAGATTCAAGTCGTTTTCAAAGGTTGTTGTGATACCGAATTTCCTTTTGAACTTGAGGATTTCAAGTGTTAGTTCAACTTCTGGCATTTTGACTTGTTGTTCGATGAGGTTTAAAGATCGTTCGAAGCTGACCCAGTAATTGATTTCTTGTAGGGTATTGCCTGTGGTGATTTCGTATTTCATTTTCGTGATGGTGCTGATGTCTTGTATCCATTTGCCCACGCATTGTGCCAAAGAATTAATGAAATTATTATCATTCATCAAATCTGTACATTCATTTGTTGAAGGTTTTTTTCCTTCAGCTTTCGCCTGTGCACATTTCAATTTAATCGCTGGATCAAAAACTAATTGGATTTCAGGAACTTCAATGCTTTGTTGACAATGTAAAAGAGCTAAATTTAATTCTGACATTCTTTTCATAAGGAGATTATAAGCATCTTGATCAGCCTGTGGCTTTTTTAAGATAAAATATTTGTATGAATTGAAGATCGGAACAAGACTATTCTGAACATAGTTATGTGCTAGGACAAACGGAGAGGAATCATGACCATAGAAACCGATGTTAATCACCTGTAGCTGATGACTGAGATTATAGGACTCTTCATTGAGATTCACGTTACCAGAACCTGTAGTTGTACTCAATTCATTTGCTTCACCTGCCATTTCTAAGCTTTTTTTTGTCGATAATACATTGATTCGCTTCAAAAAGCCTATGGTAGGGTTCTTGAAATCTGAATTAGAAATTTCTAAGCGAAATTCATAAAAGCTTATTTGTGTTTTTTCTTCAGGAATCACTTTTGAGACTACTAAAAGCTTTGATTGGGTATCTGAAGCAAAGTTTTTGACGGTTTGTTGGTTTTTTTCGTCGTGGAGAAGCTTATAGAAGAAGTCTTTGTCGGCAGAAAGGAGGAGGAAACTGACGGAACAAATGTAGGAGTTTAGAGACTCGATATCGAAAGCGGATGAATCGATATTTGGCGGATCGTTCATCATTTTTGGGATTTGTGATGATTGATTTTTGGTGAGGAGTTTTTTTTATTTGAGATTATTTAATTTTGAAAAAAAATTCAAAAGGAAAAAATAAATAGGGAAGATTTTTCGTTGAAGGATTATTTCTGATATAAGTGTTGGATTTATTTATTTTTGAAATTTTTTTTTTTCTTTTTTTTAGAAGAAATTTTGTAAAAAAATTTAAATTTTTCTGAACAAAATTTTATTTTTTGCAAAATTTAACAATGAATTTTAAGAAAAATAAATAAAAATAAAAATAAAATTAAAAAAAAATTCAAAAATTTAAATTTTTTTAAAAAAAATTAAAAAAAAAGTAATAAAAATTAATGGTAGATTTTTAAAAAATCCACTTTTTATCAAAAAAGCTTAATGTAAAAGGTTCATTCCTCTTAATTTCAGCCTGAAATGCGAAATCTTCCCTAAAACCGCTTTTAACAAAACTTCCAATTGACTTTTTCTTTTGATATTAGCCCCTGTTTTTATCTTCGCATCTTCAATTTTCCTCAATTCATTCTCCATCTAGACAAACAAAAAAAACTCAAAAAACTCCCATTTCCATTTAAAACCTCTTGTTTTTGTAAATTAAATGTAAGTAAATAGTTTTCAATAAGTTTCGGATCATTCGTATTATCATCAATAACCATATTGTTATTCGTTAAACTATTAGTCGATTCACGGTTTTTCACAGTGTTATTCATAGCAGGCATTGAATTCCAATTCTGTGCATCATAGCTTCTATTTAAATTGTTATTATATTTTCCTGACATATTTTCATAGTTTTGTCCTAGAAAAATTCAATAAACATCCCATTATTATTTAAATAAACTCTCATTAGAATGGGCTTTTTTCTCACGTTCTTTTGAATCCCACGATAAAACATCATTGATGGCATCAGAATATTTATCAATAAACAGTTTCTTTCCACTTTCAACTCGATGAAAACCTGTTCCAGCAGCATTATCATTGAGAACGCCGTTTATTTTAAATCTATTATCACGATCGTTGAAAGAATCTTGATAAGCATAAAAATCTTCTTTTTCATTAAAATTAACACTTTCTTTTTTTTTTTGAATCTTTAAAGGCTCTAAACGACTTTGTTCATTTCTTTTGTAATCTGGCTCTATTTGTGGACGAAAATTCTGGGGTTTTTCGATTCTTTCTGGGTATTCGGCAGAGTTTTTTAACGTTCGTTCTTGTTTATTTTCATAGAAATCATTCATAAGCTTTAGGTTGTTGAAGCTTGATGTGTTGGCTGTTGTAGCGAATTCAGAAATTTTATCAACAAGATTTCTATTGAAATTTTTTTGTTCCTATAAAACAAAAAAAATTATAATTTGTTTTATTAAACAAAATAATTTCTTTTGTTTTTTAAAGAAACTTCAATATTGTATTCAGTTTTTTGTAACATTTTTTTGAATTGATTTGTTTGAAGATTTGCTTTTTCAAGCGACAAAACCAAATTTATTTCCTTTTGCTGCTTTTCTAATAAACTCTGTTTCAATTGATAGTTTTCATTCTTGTAGTTCTCGAGATCAATAACTATCTGATTCATATTCATTTGTAAGGCGCTGTTTTGAAGTTTGTACTTCTCATTGTCTGAGAAAGAATCCTTTATTCTATCTTTCATTTCCCCTATTCTTTTCCCTGTAAAATCGCCTTCATTTGTTAGACTATTTATTGTATTTTCTTGATATCTTACTTTATCTTCTAATTTTTCAATAGAACTTCTTGAATTTTTAATTAAAAAATATAAAAATCTTAAAAAATTAAAAATAAAAATAAACTTTAGATATAAAATCTCATTTTTAGCTTCATCAGCTCTTTTTAAAGCATTTGAGAGTTCATCAGTCCTTTTTGCCAATAAATTATCTTTTTCCCTTTTTGTTGAAAAATTTATTAATTTGGATAAAAAATTAATAAAAACCTTAAAGAATCATTAATTCTTTCGATTTTCTTATATAAATCTTTGATTTCTTCTTCTTTATTCATCAAATTCAAACTGTCTTGCACCGTTTTTCTTTTCATATCATCCATTTCCAGCCTCATATTCTCATCATTTCGTTCTAAATGAAAAATTTTATGAGTCAATTTGCTATGCGTCTCTTCAAATTGGTTTCTTTGCTCCATATAAAATTGATTCTGATCTGTTAATTTTAATTTGAACTCTTCTAAATTCTTTGCTAAATTTTCATATGAAAATTGTTGTTCTTTTAAGGAACTTTCCAAATTCTAAACATAAAAATTAACAAAGAATCAAATTTAATCGCAATTCAAAAATTTTTGAATATAATTCAATTTTATTTAAAAATACACAACAAAAGAAAATATTTTATTTAAAATTTATACTGTTTTTTTCAAAATCTCTTCATTCAAAGCTTTTTGCACTTCAACAATTTTTGTCTGTAACGTGAAAATCTCATTTTTTTCATCTTTTTGCGAGCTTGCAACATTCATCGAAAAGGTTTTTGTCGGAGTATAGTAATTATTTGGTAAAAACATCATATTTTCATTCTTAAAAAAACATAATTTCTTGAAAAAACTGAAATATTAGTACATTCATGTTATTTGGCTGAATAGCCGCATAATCCATCAGATTTATTTGTGGTTTCGGTTGTTGTGGGTAATAAATTGAGGATAATTTATTTTGTGTCCCTTTAAAAAAATAAATAAGAAAAGTAATGAAAATAGAAAGAAATTAGACCAGGAACAAAAATTTGAGAATATGCTGCTAATTCTTGATCTCCATCATTTCTTTCATTAAATTGTCGTTTATTTGGAACAGGCGATTTATTTCTTCTGGAGTTTTTTACTAAGAAAAAATTAAATGAAAATAGATTCAAATAAAAAAATAAAACTGTAATTCTCATATAAATTCAATTGGTTCTCATTCGCACTTTTATCTATTTCATTCCCGATTTCCTCCTTCATAAACTTCTGAAAAAGCTTTGAATTTTGTATTTTCTTGTAATTTAAATCATCATCAGTAGCAAATTGTTCTTTTTGATCAGATTTCAGTTTTTTTTTATTAATAAAGTCACCAATTTCCTGATAATCAATTTTTTCTAGAGTAAATTCAATAGATTTTGAAAGAAAATGAGGTTACTTTTAGAATTAGAGTTTTTATTTTCGCTTTTGTGGTTAATTTCTGTTAGTTTTAATGGTTTTTTTAAGTCTCGAATATCAATTTCTATTCTTTTGCTCATATCAGGAGAACCTCCGATTGAATAATTGTCGATATGATCTTGTGTTAGAACCTCCTTATTGAAAATGTTTTCGTTATAGACGAGCTCGTTTATTGTCTCTGGGTTGTCATCGTTGGAAGGGATCAATCGTTCCTTGAAACTCTTTTGACTCATTTTTTTAAATTAAAAATTTTATGAATAAAAATTTAATCAATATGATAATTTTTTTAAAAATCAACCATTTTTTTCTAAAAAGAAAATAAACTGTTAAATGTTAAAAAAAAGTTTCCCCAACAACAAAAAAATTAGGAAATTTTTTTGTTGTTGTTGCATTTCCTTGTCAATAAATTCAATCTTGATTAATAAAATTAAAAAAAATGTCTCTTTTTGAGACAAAAAACTCAAATATTCATTAATTTTTACAAAAAATTCATAAACAATTTTTTTTCTTCCAATTTTGATAAATTTGATATATCTAAAACTTTAATAAAAAAATTTCTTGAAATTTTATACAAAAAAAAAATCTTTCTCATCCTTTTCATAGTCTACCCTCATGGAAAACGAAACTGCAACCCAAGCTCAAGTTACTGAAATATTAGGAAAAACTGGTAAAAACTCCCTATAAATCTCTTTTCTGCATTAAAATTCATTTGATTTGCTATCAAGGTTCTCGAGGTGGAATCACACAAGTGAGAGTTCAATTAATTGGAGGCACTCAACAACGATTTTTAATAAGAAATGTAAAAGGAGCAGTCAAAGTTGGAGATAACTTATCGCTTATGGAATGCGAAAGAGAAGCTAGAAGATTAAGATAAATGGAAAAAATTAAACGAAAAGACATAATAAGCAACATTTAAATATAAATTTAAAAAACTGAAGTTCTTTTATGTTTATTTGTTACAGAAGAAGAATATAAAGTCAAGTCATTTTTGAAAAAACAATGGAAAATTATGTGTTTTTTGAATTTTTTTCCTTTTAACTTAAAAAATATTTAAAAAACATAAAAACATTAAAAGACTTAAAAACTTCCAAAAATTTTCTTCTTTTTTCTAGAAAAATTGAAATAAAAAAATACAAAATGACAACAATCCCCATCAATCTACATCAATCTACATCAATCCCCATCAATCCCAATCATCATCCCCATCAATTCTCATCAATTCAATCCCCATCAATTCCCACAATCTCATCAATCCTGCTGAAAAATTTCTTTGTAAAAAAACGAACTATTTAATTTTATATACTATTTCAAATAAAATTATCAAAAATGGAAGGATTTTTGAAATTAAAGCAAACCTTCTGGAATAAATATTATTTCATCCTCACAAACGATTGTCTTGTCTTTTGTGATCGCAAAGGCGAACCTATAAAAGGAAGATTCCATTTAAAGGTCTCCAATATCAAGAGTATCGAAAGCAAGCCTTTATGGATCGTAATCAACAATGGATTTTCCGATGTATATTTAGAAACTGAGAATGTTGCAGAGAAAATCAAATGGATAAATGCACTTTCGAATAAACAAGATGAATTAAGAAAAAACGAAGATCAGGAGATCTATAATCTGCATAATTTAGATGAAATCCTGATGAAAGATCAACAGGTTTCAGAAGAAGTCAAAGAGAATTTAGAGAATAAGTTCGTGAATTCTTTAGCTGAATTATGGAATTTACAGGCAAATATTGATGAAAATCTTGATAATTTATCAAATGCAATCAAAGACACTTTTCTCATGAATATTTTGAAAAAAGTCGAAAATTCTGTTTCGATCATCAAAGTAAAAATAAATAAAAAAGTTTTTTTTATTAATTTTACTGAAGAAAATCATCACTAATATGACAAATGTGATAAAAGAAGAGAAAATGAAGATTTATAAACTATATAAAATAATAATTAACCTGAAAGAATCAAGAAATACGCAGATTTTAAAGCCAGCAACCCCCATTCGATTAAAAAAAAACTCTTCTTTTTTCAATACAAAAGAAGCCAACATTGAAAATAATGAAAATCGATTGATTTTCGGAGATTTGAGAAGAAGTATATCAAGAAAACACGATTTTCATAACACAAGTCTCATGAAATTTCAAGAAAAACTCGATGAAAGCGGTTCACAAAGCAATAAAGATGTTCAAAATTCGATTTATAATGACTTTTCGGAAGATAAAATGGAGGCTTATGATCATAATCCTTTGGAAATCGCTCATTTTTTTTCTAATCAAAATGAAAATAAAGATAAATTCAAAGAGTTTCTTGAGAAAATTAAAGAAAAAAACTCTAAAAAATATGTTTTTTACAATAAAATAATTTTTTTTAATTATTTTGATTTTTTTTTGTTAGGTTTTTTTGAGCAATAGTGTGATTTTCAACAAATATCATTTCTTAGAAGAGGAAATGAGATCGAATATCCCGTTTTTTATGATTAAACGAGCGAAATTCAATCTAGGATCAATTTTTCAAATGGGTTGGGCGAAAAATCAAAAGGATTTAGCCAGTATACCCCTTTTAATAAATCTTTATCACATGTTAATATTTAATTTTTAATTTTATTCATAATTATTCATGTTTATTTAAATTGAAATCTTCAATTTCTCATATTTCTTGATATTTACAAATTTTTCTTTAAGTTTATGCACTAGAACCATTGACAAATCTTCAAAGAGCTTGTGATCAATTTGAAAACACTTCCTATCTGCTTGACGGCAACAAAGAGCTGGACCCCTGTATGAAAATGGCTTATGTTATGGCCTTCTGTGTTAACAGTATCAAATCATCAAAACGTCGCTATCAATTCCCATTCCAATCAGTCTTAGGCGAGACCTACGAGCTTGATTATAATCAAAATCAAATAAAATTCAAATTTATTTCAGAACAAATCAAAATAGATCCCAATATAATCTCTTATCACTGTATGGGTGATAATTTTGAAATATGGGGTACTTTAACAAGAGAAATTAATTATTGGGGGAAATCAATAGAAATTGAACCAAAAGGAATCACTCACATTAAATTAAAAGATCATAATTTCATTTTTTCTAACGCTTATAAGATAAAAATCACGAAGCTAGAGAATGAAAACCCGGAAATTGATATAGAAGGAGATATCACATTTGAGAATCTCGAAACAAAAGATCAAGCGGAAATCGCCTTTCGCAAGGAATTCCTGATAACTACGAACTATAATTTTCTAGGCTCGATAAAAAACTCCAAAGGAGAAACGAGATTCAAATTATTTGGGATTTGGGACTCGAATTTCATTTTAGAGAACACCAAAACGAAGAAAGCATGGGAATTATCCAAAAAAGAGATCAATGATTTGGAAATGAACGTTTTTTCTAATTTTGCGATGCAATTGAATGCGATTAATGTTGAATTAATTGAGAAATTGCCTTTGAGTGATTCGAGGTTTAGAGGGGATGTTCGGGCTTTGGAGCTTGGGGAAATAAAACTCGCTAATGAAGAAAAAAATAAGATTAAAGGGAAAGAAAATGAAAGAATTGGGAAGAGTAAAGAAATGCATAGGCCGAGGTTTTTCGAAGAGAATTCGGCGAATGGAAAAGAGGGAAGGCAGTTTGTGTTTAAGGGGAATTATTGGAAGATTAGAGAGGAAGGGTTTGAGGAGGAGATTGATTTGTTTTGAATAAAGTGTAAATAATGAATGTTTATTATTTAAATGTTAAAATGTTAAAAAATGTTGAGATTGTGTTGTTTTTTTTCATT
>JFJP01039334.1_pt1 | contig 21197 bp, 14 predicted proteins | sample 431651 | NCBI WGS metagenome assembly JFJP01 (sample SAMN02602958, study PRJNA72255) | Microbial mat metagenome, whole genome shotgun sequencing project. | biome: fresh water; feature: sink hole; material: water; isolation source: purple microbial (photo- and chemosynthetic) mats found in...
TGTTTAGCATCATTTAATGGATATCCAAATAATGGAGCAATTGTATTAAATGATTCCAAAAATAGTTTTTTCAATGCATTTCAAGCTTCAAATTTTAATGGTGATAATGATAGTGATGGTAAATTAGATATTGTTGAGTTAATCGAAAATCAAATCACCTATTTATTGGGAGTAGAAGAATCATGGGTAAATACAGAAATAAGTTCTGGAACATTAACAACTGGTTCAACTCAGGAAATTAAAGTAAATTTAAATGCATCCGGTCTAAACGGCGGTGATTATAATGCTAATATAGAAATTGAAAGTAACGATCCTATTACAGACAATTTTATTATACCTGTTTCTTTAAAAGTAATAGGTGCACCAGAAATTAAAGCAGAAAAAGATTCAGTAATTATTGATAGTGTATTTGTTAATCAGGAAATAATAGACAGTATTTATATAGAAAATATTGGATCAGATACTCTTATAATAAAATCAATAACTTGGAATCAAGCCGAATTTAATTGCTCGCTAAATGATAGCATTCTCGGTCCTGGTGAAAAAGAACAATTTATTTTTACATTTTTATCTTTAACTGAAGGAGAATTTACTGATTCAATTGAAATAATTTCTAACAGTTTTGTTGATAGTATTAAGTATATAGAATTATTTGCTGAGGCTTTATTACCTCCAATAATTTCAATATCTGTGGATTCTTTAGAAGCAAACTTGCACACAGGAGATACATTAACAAGAAATTTTTATATTAGTAATTATGCTGGAGGAAGTAATTTGTACTTTAATATAATTGGTGAAAATAATCCATACGATTCAACAAGTATAAAACACTACACTACTTCAGGTGAAACAACTTATCACAGCTTTATTAATTTAAATGAAAATATTGATTCGTTACACTTAATTGTTACTCTTAATGGAGATTATACTTCTACTGGTGAATATGCTACTTTATCAGTTGATGGAACCAATTTGGGCCAAATAAATGATGTTTCATTTTCAGATGGTACTGATTATATCAAAACATATTCGTTTAACGGAACTGATATTCAAAGTTGGTTATCTGATAATCAAATAAATGTGTCAATTATTAATAGTGCAGAAGTAGACCCAGGTTATGGAGAACAACTTAATCAGGTTCAATTAAAAATTAATGGTCAAGAATGGGTTTCAACTTCAATTAGTGATGGTGTTCTTAATGCTGGAGATTCAGCAAAAGTAGTGGTAACATTTAATGCTGATAGACTTAATGGAGGAGAATATACATCTAGTTTTACTATAAATAGTAACGATCCCATAAATCCAGTAGAAATAATACCAGTAAGACTTAACGTGACAGCTGCAGCTGATATTTTAATTGAAAAAGATACTCTGGCTTTTGATACTACATTCGTAACTACTAGCCAAAATAAAACGGTAATTATTCAGAATATTGGAGTTTTACCATTAAATATTAATATTTCTTCAAACTCAGGGATATATGCACTTTCAGATGAAATTATGAATATTGAAGAAGGTTCAAAAGATACACTAATTATTACCTTTTCGCCTGATACTGAAAATAATTTTGATGCAAAAATTACATTATTATCCAATGATCCCGATTCACCTCAGGATAGTATCCTTTTGTTTGGTATTGGTTTGACTCCTCCTGGAATCTCTATTAATCCAGATTCATTATATACTACCATAAATAGTGGGGATTCTACAGAACTTACTCTTAACATTGCAAATATTGGAGCAAACAGGTTGGATTATACAATATCCAAAGAATACTATACTGTTACTAAATTAAAAACTTTAGAAATTGGATTTTATGCTGATGAAACGAGAAAGAATAATATTAATTTGAATCAAAAGAACATTAATACTGAAACAATTGTTAGTAATAGTGTAATAGATGAAATTGCGTTTCATCCGTATTGTACAGGTCTGGAAATCGTTGGAAATAAATTATTATCTCTTAACTTTGATAGCCAATCATTAACTATTTATAATCTAAATACATTCGAAGTAGAGGATAGTATTACCCTTCCTTTTATGCCTTACGGAATAACTTATGATGGACAGTATATTTGGATCGGTAATTCTACAGGGAATTTTTATGCATATTCGTTTGATGGTAATCAATATGGTTCGTTTAGTGCTCCAATAAGTGGCTATAACACAATTGAATTTAACGGAATCAATTTTATCGTTTCTGAACTCTTAGAATCACCAAATGAAATTTTTGAAGTTGATTATACAGGTACAATTGTAAATACATACAATAATAATGGATATAACATTGCTGGAATAAGCAGTATACTAGGTTCAACTAATGTATTCTGGGGTATATGTTATAGTGATCCTAACACAATAATTAAGTTTAAATTAGAAAACAACAATGTAAACATTATAGATACTATTTCAATACCAGCATCCGGACATTATTACAATACTGAAAATCACAATAATGTTTTATATACAGCTACTTTTAATAGTAGTATTCTTTATTTATCATCAATCAATTCGGGTGGAAGTGGGGATTGGTTAAATTATGCTCCTGAATCAGGTTCTGTTTTAAATGGTAATAATATTGATGTTACCATAGATATTAATGCATCAGAAATGTACGATGGAACTTATTATAGTAATTTGTATATTGAGTCAAATGATCCAGCTAATGAAATAAGTAGAGTACCCGTAACTTTAACAGTTATTGGTTATCCTGAACTAGAAATGAATAATGATACGTTGCATTTTGATACAATTTATGCAGGACAAACAATATCAAAATATTTAGTTTTAACAAATACAGGAACTAAACAAGTTAATATTTTACCAACAAGTTTTACAAGTGCTAACTTTGAACTTCAATCTGATATACAAGAAATTATTCTACCTGGAGAATCAGAAACAGTTATTATCGATTTTAATCCGCAAGTTGCTGGAAGTTTTAACGAAGTAATAAACATTATTTCAGATGCTACAACAAATTCGTCACTTAATTTAAGGTTGATTGGAATTGCTGAAGAATCACCAACAATTGATATTAGTACTGATACTGTCTATGTATCTGCTAATTTGGGTGATAATTGTAGCTCTTCGTTTATTATTAAAAATTTAGGTTTAGGAAATTTGGAATACAATATCGCCTTAGGTTCCGATAGTTCATCTGAATATACTTGGGCATCAAATTTAAATTCTGAAAATGTTGAATACAATTGGAATGATATATCGTCAATTGGAGAGACAATATCATTATCTGATGATAGTTATGCAACCAAGACAATACCTTTTAATTTTACTTTTTATGGTAGTGTTAAAAACACAATCTATATAAGTTCAAATGGATTTATTTCATTTAATAATACCTACGTAACATCCTATAACTATCAACAATTACCTAACTCAAGTTCACCAAATGATATAATTGCAGGATATTGGGATGATTTATTTCCTAATGGAGACGATATCTTTTATTATGCTACAGCATCAGAAGTAATTATACAGTATAATAATATGAATGGCAATACTTTCCAAATAATATTAAAAGCTGATAATTCTATTAAACTTCAATATCAAACTGTAAACAATTATTATTGTAGTACTGGAATAGAAAACTCAGATGGAACTTTAGGATTATCAATCGCTTATAATGAAAATTATTTAGAAAATGAAATGGCAATTTTAATATATCAGGATTTTAGTGTTGAAAATATTAATCCAACTTCAGGGAATTTAGATCATAACGAATACGAAACCATAAATTTAGATTTTAATACAAGTAATTTGATAGAAGGAACTTATTATAAAAATATATTAATTAATAGTAATGATCCTCAAAAGAATCAAATTGTATTACCAGTAAAAATTATAGTTAGCAGAGTTAACTATGCACCATATTTAGTTAATAATATTCCAACTTTGGATCTTCCTTTAGGAAATACTTTTTATATAAATCTTAATAGTTATTTTAATGATCCTGATAATGATATTTTAAATTATTCTGTTTATAATTCTGGGGGAAACATTGTTTCTTCTAGTATAGTAATTGATTCTCTTTTATCCTTATCTGCAAATAATTATGGATATTCAACAATTTCCGTAACAGCTAATGATGGTTATTTATCAGTTAGTACAGTATTTACTGTAAATGTAAATGTAGAGGGTAATTATGCGCCGTTTGTAGTTAGTAGTATTCCTACAATGAACATGTATAATGGAACTACTAATTATATAAATCTTAATGATTATTTTAAAGATCCTGATAATGATGTTTTAGTTTATAATGCAACTAGTTCTATTGAGAATATTGTGATTTACAATATAGTACTTGATACTCTATTATCAATATCTTCAAGTAATTATGGAAGTACTTATATCTCTGTTAAAGCAAATGATGGTTATTTATCAGTTAGTTCAGCATTTGTTGTAAATGTAATGAATGCAACAGATATTGAAGACTTGGATCAAAATCAATTTTCGATTTTCCCAAATCCAACTAGTGGAGTAATTACTCTTAAATATAATTACCAATCTATAGATGGTTGTAAATTTGAAATATTAGATTTGTCAGGAATAATGCTTCTTCAGAAAATAGTTTATAATGGGGAAAACATAAATATCAAATCATTGCCAGAAGGTTTGAAAATTGTTAAATTATATGTTGATGATAAAATATATATCGATAAATTAATGATTATTCAATATTTCTTTGAGTTTGACCAACTAAAATGTTAATGTAAACGTTGTTTCTACATTTGGTTCAGATTTTACAGATATAATTCCACCATGTAAGTGCATAATTTGTCGCGAAAGGCTCAATCCAATACCTGAGCCTTTTTCTTTTGTTGTAAAAAATGGAATAAAAATGTTATCAAGTGCATCTAGAGAAATGCCAGTACCATTATCAATTACCTGAATCTTTACTTTTTTGTTTTCATCAATAAACGAAATTAAGTCAATTTTAGGGTTGACAGCAATATTTAGTGCATCTATAGAATTCTTTATTAAGTTGATAATTACTTGTTCAATCATGCCTTTATCAGCCAATAGAGTTTGATTCTCTGGAATCACATTTAATTTAATTTTTATATTCTTGTATTTTATATCATTATCAAATAATTGAATACAATTTTTTAAAAATTTACATATTTCCAGTGTTTCAAATTTAGGTTTTGGTAGCTTGGTTATTGTTCGGTAGTTATCAATAAATTCTAATAACCCTGTCCCTCTGTTTTCAATTATATCTGCATTTTCAACAATATCAGAAATTAATTCATTACTAATCTCAGTTTGACTTTTTAATCCATCCTCATCTTTTAAATAACGCTTAATAGCATGAGCCAAAGATGTTATTGGAGTAATTGAATTCATCATTTCGTGTGTTAAAACACGAGTGAGTTTTTGCCATGATTCTATTTCGTTTGCTTCAATTTCCTGCTTTACATCATGTATAGAAAACAATTTAAATCTCTTGCTCCCAATTTTAAATTCCGATGAAGAAAAAGAAAGAAAATACAACTCATTATTAATTGTTTTCTTAATAATCTTCGATTCTGATGGGTTTGTATTCGTAAAGATATCAATCAATTCATCATCTAAATTATGTATGTTCAATAAGCTGTAGTTTTTTTTATTTAAAAATACTTTAGCTTGATTATTGGCAAATTCGATATTGCCCGATTCGTTAAAAGCAATCAATCCTGTTTTTACGTTATCTATTACGTAATTTAAATAATGTTCTTTTTGTTCTTTTTCTTCAATAACCTTTTTAACATCTACATTTATTTTTTCAAAACTATCTCTTAGTCCTTTAAATGTCTTCTCAATATTCTCTTTTGTAAATACAACAGATGTATCTCCTTGCTGTAAATGAATCAAGAATTCAGCCAATTCTCTATTTGTTCTATTAACATATTTAATTAATAGGGCTGTTTGCACAATAATAAGGAATGCAACAAATCCTGAAGTAAATAAATAATCATCTCTTTGGATTAAATACACGAACAAGATACAGGTTAATACTATGAATATTATCCTTAAAAAAATACTTATATAAAACTTATTGAATATCATATTTCTTCAATTTTAAATACAATGTTGTACGAGAAATATCTAACTCATTTGCTGTTTTTGTTAAGTTCCCTTTATGTTTTTCCAATACTTCGAGTATTATTCTCTTTTCAACATCATCAAGTTTATTCGATTTGTTCTCAATTCTATTTGATTGCGCAGATTTTAAATAAAAATCGATACTGGTTAATTCTGGTTTATCTGATAAAATGACTGCTTTTTCCACAGTATGCATCAATTCCCGAACATTCCCTTTCCAGGGATAATATAATAATTCTGTTTGAGCTTCTTTAGAGATTTTTAATTTCCCCTTGTTGTACTTATCAGCAAATTTTTCAAGATAAAATTGAGCTAGTTCTAAAATATCGGAGCCTCTTTCTCTTAAGGGTGGAGATTGAATTTGTATTGTATTTATCCTGTAAAACAAGTCTTCTCTAAACTGACCCTGTTCAACCATTTTTTCAATTTTGTTATTGGTTGCGCAAATTATTCTTACATCAATTGGAATTTCTTTTGAGCTTCCAACTTTATAAATTATCCTGTTTTGCAAAACAGTAAGTAACTTGGTTTGCATTGATAATGGCAAATTGCCAATCTCATCAAGAAATAATGTTCCTCCCGAAGCTGATTCAAAACGTCCAATTCGATCTTCTTTTGCATCAGTAAAAGCTCCTTTAACATACCCAAAAAGCTCACTTTCAATAATCGACTCGCTCATTGAAGCAATATCAACTGTCATAAAAATTTCGTTTGCCCGTTCTGATCTTTTATGAATTTCTCTTGCAATAAGCTCTTTTCCGGTTCCGTTTTCACCTAATATCAAAATATTTGCATCTGTTTTAGATACTTTATCGATTAATGAAAAAACTTCTTTCATTTTTTCCGATGTGCCAATAAAATTCTCGAAGGGTTTATTAATATCCTTATTTAATTGCTCTTGCCTTATTTCAAGAATTTCATTTTTGCGTTTTGATTGGCTTATTTTAACTGCGTTTAAAACTGTTGTAATAAACTTTTCTGCATCCCAGGGTTTGGTTATAAAATCTGTTGCTCCATTTTTAATAGCTTTAACAGCCAGTTCAATATCACCATAGGCGGTTATCATTATTATCAAAGCATTACCATCAAGTTTTAATATTTCGCTTAACCAAAACAAACCTTCATTTCCTGTATTAACCCCTGCTTTAAAATTCATATCTAACAATATTACATCATAGCCTTCTTTTGATAATATGGAATGTATTTGATTCGGATTTTTTAAAGTATGTATTGTTTCACATTCGTATTTTAAAAGTTGATGAATTGTTTTTAAAACATAGTCATTATCATCAACAACTAAAATCTTTCCAGCTTTGGTTTTCATTTTGTATGATTTACAATCAATTTTAGTTAAAATTACATGTTATTGTTCAATTATTAAAAACAATCGTTCAGTTTCTGAACAATTGATCAAATTTTCAAATGAAACTAGAAGTGTTAAAGTATTAATATACAAAATATTAAAACATCATTTAAGAGATTAATAAATAGCAAGCTTTACTCGGCCATAAATCTAAGCGGATTATCATTGAGTTTCGCAATTGCTATTTTAATTCTATTGTATGTTTATAATGAGCTTAATGTCGATAAGTATCATAAAAACCTAAATTATTTGTATCGGTTAGCCGAAAAAAAAGATAATCATACATATACCGCGGCTAAATTTGGCGAATACATCAAGAATAAGTTTCCAGAAATTAAATATTTTACACGTTATAAGCAATTCGGCGGCGTTTTTCAGTATGGTGACAAGAAAACAATCAAAATTGAAAATGTTGCTTTTCTTGATTCTTCAAGCTTAGAAATGTTCACAATAAAAATGATTAGAAGCAATAGGGAAGATTTGCTCCGAACGAACCAATCACTAATAATTTCTGAAAGTACTGCAAAAAAGATTTTTGGAGAAGCAGATCCTCTGGGCCAAACAATAAGATTTGAGAATACAGTCGATTATGTTATTGAAGGTATTTTCGAAGATTATCCATCAAATTCAAGTCTTAAGCATAACGTTATTGCAAACTTTCCGTCTATTAAATATTTGTGGGGTTTCCCTGACTATAATGTTTTGGAAGAAGAAGGGAATTGGTCGTTTGCATTGTTTTTAATGCTTAACGAAAATGTAAACAAAGATGTATTTGAAAAAAAACTTCAGAAGGACATTGTTGAAAGGTTTAATCGTCCTACAGAGTTTTATCTGCAGGAATTTTCTGATATATATTTTAATAATAGTATTAATGATAGTGATGTTCAACATGGGAAAAAGCAGATTGTGTATTTATTCTTAACAATTGCTCTGATTATTATAATTATTGCGGTGATTAATTATATTAACCTTTCAACATCAATATCTTCGAAACGTGCATTGAGTGTAGGAATATACAAAACATTAGGTGCGCACAGGAAAAATTTGATTTTTCAGTTTCTGATAGAAACGGTTTTAGTATGTATTACAGCTCTATTTTTAGGATTTATAATTGCCGAACTATTTATTCCTACTTTTAATAATCTGCTTCAATATAACTTACATGTAAAATCGTTTTATGTTTATCCATTTAATATTATTTCGATATTTTTTGCTGTAATTATTGGATTAATTAGTGGCATCTATCCATCTTTTTATCTAACCCGGTTTTCTCCATTAGAAACAATTAAAGGTTCCATATCTAAAACAAAAGGTATTGGATTATTTAAAAAGGGATTAATGGTATTTCAATTTATTATTACAATCACCCTGATTACCGGAACATTGTTTGTTTACAAGCAACTAAACTATTGGCGCAACATGGATTTGGGAATTAATAAGGATTATATTTTAGTGCTTGAAATAAACTCTGATATTCGAAAGGAAGCCAACGTATTTAAGGAGAGGATTAAAATGATCCCTACAGTTGAAGATTTCAGTTATAGTAATGGAACTGCCGGTAATGTGCATAATGGTTTATATGATAAAATTGATGACCAGGTAATTAATATGCGACACTTGTATGTTGATTCTGAGTTTTTCGATCTTTACAATATAAAAGTTATTGAAGGAGAGGGATTTTCAAAAACCAATCCTGAGATAAACAAAAAGAAATATATTTTGAATGAAGCTGCAGTCAAATATCTTAATTGGGAAAATATTTATGAAAAGAAAATCTGGAGATGGCAATGCATTGGAGTAGTTAAGGATTTTAATTTCCAGTCTCAGCATAACAAAATAGGTCCATTATTTATTTCGTTTGAAGAGCTAAATAATACGGTGAATATTAAAATCTCTTCTAAAGGTATTCCACACACCATTAAACAGATTGAACAAATCTGGAATGAAATGTCGCCGATATTTCCATTTGAGTACAATTTTATTGATGATATTTTTGATGCTCAATATAAAAATGAAGAACGCTTAACAAAAATATTAGGATACTTTGCTGTATTTAGCATTTTTATTGCCTGTTTAGGCTTATTTGGACTAATAAGTTTTATGGCAGAGCAACGTACAAAAGAAATTGGAATTCGTAAAGCAAATGGAGCTACTATTAAAGATATTATTTCGTTGTTTTCGAAAGAGTTTATTCAGCTAATTATAATTTCCGGGATAATTGCCACACCGCTATCATATTATATTATCTCTAAATGGTTGCAGAATTTTGCTTTTGCAACCAAGTTATCATGGTGGGTATTTGCAATTTCAATAGTAATTTCAATAGTAATTTCTTCTTTGTCGGTATTTTACAGAGCTTACAAAGCAGCATCACAAAATCCGGTTGAAAGTTTACGTTACGAATAGTGGATGTAAAAACGTAAAAATTAAATAATTTTAAAAAAGAAGAACTATGTTCCTATATGAATTTAAAATAGTACTCCGGAATATTTTTAGAAATAAATTCTTTTCATTTATTAATGTATTTGGATTATCGTTAGGATTAATGGCCACAATCCTTATCATGCTATGGGTGTGGGATGAATTAAGCTTCGATCGTTTTTATGATACTGCCAATAATATATACTTGCTCGTTAATAAAAATACTGACGATCAGGGAAATAGTATCGAATTTGTTGAAAGCCCTGCACCAATGGCTGATTATCTTGTAAATAATATACCTGAAATCGAAAAAGCAGTTCGAATCGAATATTTTTATACAGGCGGTTTAATACAAAAAGAAAATATTGTATTTAAAGAAAAAGGAGCTTCAGCAGATGCATCTTTCTTTGATATTTTTAATGTACGATTTATACATGGTGACAAAAATAAAGCGTTGATGAATCCTGAATCTATTGTTATTTCAGAAAATTTGGCGAATAGATATTTTGGAGATAAAAATCCTATTGGTGAGATTTTAAAAATTAAAGCCTCAGGTGATGTTTTTAAAACTGTTACAATATCTGGAGTTTATGAAAGTTTTCCCAATAATTCAACAATAAAATTCGACTATGTAATTCCTTTTTTGCTTGAAGAAAAGAATTACCTCTACAATTGGAATGTTTCAATATATGTTACCTGTGTACTTTTAAATAAAAACGCTGATGTAAATCTGATTAATAAAAAAGTTTCTACCATATTTCAAGATGTTCTCAATAAGAATCAATATTCTTCCTATTTGTTTCCATTCGTAAAACTTCATCTGAATTCAAGTTTAACATTCTTTAATAATCCAAATCATGGTAATCTTAAACTTATTTATATACTGGTAATAATTGCTTTATTGATAATAATTATTGCATGCATAAATTATATGAACCTTGTTACAGCGCAATCTGTCAAAAAAATTAAGGATATTGGTATTAAGAAAATTCTAGGTATAAGTCGTAAAAGATTACAATTTAGCTTTTTAATTGAGGCAGCAATTTTTACATTAATATCATTTTATATAGCTATTATTTTAGTAGAAGTTATTCGTCCCATATTTAACAATTTAACCGGGAAAAATATCAGAATTCATTATTTTGAACCACAATTTTTACTTGTAACAATTGCTATTATTGGAATCATTAGTCTTATTTCGGCATATTATCCGTACTTATATATTACCTCACATCATTCAGGACTTATTTCAAAGGATAATTTAAAAATCAAATACAAGAGATTATCTCCAAGAAAATTTTTAGTAATTCTTCAATTTATAATATCAATTATTCTTATCATCTTTTCAAGTATAATTTTAAAGCAAATAAACTTCATTTACTCCAAGAATCTTGGCTTTGATAAAGAAAATGTAATCATGATAAATTCAACTGCTCTTGGAGATAAAGTAAAAATATTTAAACAAGAAATTCTTAGAAATACAGATATAATTTCAGTTACAAATGGAAACGATCCGATAGGTGGAGGTTGGCCCGACTCATGGTCGTGGGATGATATGAATACTTCTAATAATTTAAAAGTAATACGAATTAATTCTGATTCAGATTATCTAAATACATTAAAAATGAAACTCAAAAAGGGTAGGTTTTTTAATGATGTAAGCTCCGAAAATTCATCCATTGTTATTAATCAAAAATTCGCGGAATATATTGGGCAGGAAAATATTATAGGCAAAAGAATCTTTTATAGAGATAAGCCCTATGAAATAATTGGAGTAACTGAGAATTTTCATTCACATCATTTCTCAGAAGAAATAAAGTTAGCCGCATTTTTTAATGAACCAACTTATCAGCTTTTAATAAAAGTAAAAGGTGATCATATGGCAGAAGTATTGAGTTATTTAGAATCAGAATATAAAAAAATTGTTACCGACAGAGCATTTGAGTATTCAACACTTGCTCAACGATTCGATAAGCTTTATTATTCAGAAGTTAGGTCGGGTAAGCTTTTTTGTTATTTTTCTATTCTTGCCATATTTATCTCATGTCTTGGTTTATTTGGAATAAGTGTTTTTGCAACAGAACAACGAACCAAAGAGATTGGTATTCGCAAAACTCTTGGTGCAACATCAAAAAACATAGTAAGTATGATTAACCGGGAGTTTGTTATCTGGGTTTTAATAGCTTACATTATTGCATGCCCGGTAGCTTATTATATATCAACAAAATGGCTGCAAAACTTTGTTTATAAAACCCAACTTTCCTGGTGGATTTTTGCACTATCAGGAGTTTTGGTGTTTATAATTACTTTATTAACGGTAAGCTGGCAAAGTGTTAGAGTTGCATCGAAAAACCCGGTCGAAAGTTTACGATATGAATAGGCAAGTATTAATTTAGGAACTAACTCATAATCTTTGTCACATGACTTTCAGTCATTCGGGTAAGTGTTTTTTTAAAAAAGAGGTTTTTTTAAAGCCATACTTTTGTTCATTGCGAACGAAGTGAAGCAATCTTTATAGAATGCAACAGTCGACTATGCGGGCTCCCTCGAAGTGACTTTTTTTTTGGGTTGTCATATACACATTAAACCCAAATAAAAAATCCGGACTTTTGTCCGGATTTTATTATTCAATTTATTTTGAATACTGATCAATTACATTACTTAAACTCATCTGACAAACTTTACAGAAAACAGTATGTCGGGTGTACATAATACAATCCAGCTGTGAGCGATATAATCCATATTGGTTATAACCTGCTCCTTCAAATGCTCCTATTGCATCCTTGTATTGTTCTTTACTAAAATATTCATTTTCTTTATTGTATTGACGCAAAAACAAATCTTCCATTACTTCTTCCTCAACTTTTGCCGCTCTTAAACTGTCTCTTTCATGTTGTATCTGATAACCAAAATTATCAAATTCAACTTTGTTCCAAGGTGTAGGTATTGGTGTATTTTCATCAACCAAGTCTTTCCATTTCAGATTATTTTTATCTAATAATGCTGTTATATTGGTTTCCCAAGGTTCTGTCGTAATTGGAGGAGCTTCGTATGATATTGATGATGTGTAATATTCATCAGCTAATGCAGCCATATGATGCCCCATTTCATGAATCATTATATAATCTGAGTATTTATTATCTGATGATACAGTGGTATACAGATTGTATATGCCACCACCACCATATGTTCTTTCGTTCACAAGAATAACCATAAAATCATAAGGAACTGCTGAAGCAACGTTACGAATTGTTTTGTTATCATAACTCAATACATAACGTTCTGAATCGAAACTGCCATAATGCGCTGATAATGGAGTTCTTTTAAATACTCCCGGATGAGGTTTGTGTACACCAGACTCCTGCGCCGGGGTTTCGACTAATCGTATGTTTATATCATTTCTACGACTATTAAAGGGCTCAGCACCAAGCAGCACATCACTTAATCGTTTTGCATCTTTATTAAACTTGTCCATTTCCTTTACAGAATATCCATCACCCAGAATAACAATATCTAGTTTTTCTTGTGCGGGACCATTTTCAACTATAACTGCTGTTTTCTCTGTATGTTTTATATCAGCTGGATTTACTTGTCTTGATGAAGGATCAATGTCAGTAAACCAAATAGTTTTAAACTGATTGTTTACGTCACGTTTTTTAATAAGCAGTGTTATTGACATTTTAGGCCATGGAAATCGCAATGATTCATGGAATGTACCCCAAACTTCTGCAGCTTCAGGAGTAGTTTGCCATTCACCAAAAATATTGGCAAATCCTCTCGAATACAGCAATTTTTTTGATTCCTTCTCTATTACTTCATAAAAATATGGACCTAATTCAAGTTCGTCGATTAAAACCTTGTAACTTCCACTCCATGGTCCGTCTGATAATATTTTGTCAATTGCAAAATACTCAGTTTGTGCATTGCCAGTATGAAAAAAATCAAAACGCATTGTTTTATTTTCAAAATAGTCGTCAAAATTAACATTCCCTTCATTTATTGGCTGAATATCAGGAATTATTTGACTTATAATTTTAGGTTGTTCTTCCCTTTTGGTTGTGCAGGAAAATAGGATAAATACACTTAGAACAAGTAATAATAATTTTTTCATATTTTTTTTGTTTTAAAGATAAGTAATTTATACAAAATAATAAATTCAATTGCTCTTCATATTAAACATGTACATATAACGTTAGGGTATCTTAATTTAAAATCTATTTACATTTAACGTGATCTTTATATAGTTTTTCAAATATTTTGCTTATAATTACAACATAAAACCATAATCTTACATGTAATACATGAACTCATTAAAGATTGAATCTACAGCTATTACTCCCGAAATCAATTTCGACATTGATAATAATACACTTACCTTTTTAAAAGTTTCTAAACCAGAAAATGCGATTGATTTTTACCGACCATTATTCGATTTTATTGACAAATTTGAGAAAAATTTGGTTAAACCCAAACAGGTCGATCATATAACTATTGAGTTTAAATTTGATTACTTCAACACTTCATCAGCTAAGGTTATCCATCAATTATTAACCAAATTTAAAAAGATTAGTCAGACAGGAATTAAAATTGATGTAAATTGGTATTATCCTGATGATGATGAAGATATGCTCGAAGATGGCCAGATGATTTCAGAAGCTCAAGGCATGCCATTTAATTATCTTACTTTATAGTAAACACATATTAAAAAACAAAAGCAGGAATTTTATCCTGCTTTCTATTTCTATTTATAATTTGCTTTAATCATATTTTTTAAAAACCAGAGTAACATTATGTCCTCCAAATGCAAATGAATTGCTAATAGCCACATTTACATTTTGTTTTCTCGATTTATTTGGAACATAATCGAGGTCAAGTTCCGGATCTGGTTCATCAAGATTTATGGTTGGGGGCAGAATACCATTGACAATAGATAAAATGCATACAACGCTTTCAATTGCTCCGGCTGCACCAATTGTGTGTCCGATCATTGATTTTGTGGAAGAGATAGGAATTTTATATGCAATCTCACCAAATACTTTCTTTATAGCGAGAGTTTCGTACATATCATTCAACATGGTTGATGTTCCATGAGCATTGATATAATTAACTTCTGCTGGTTTAATTCCTGCATTTTTAAGAGCTAGTTCAATTGTATCGGCCATTCCTTCGCCATTAGGCTTTGGAGCCATTATATTATACGATTCGTTTGTAAAGGCATAATCTGCAAATTCGGCAAATATTTTTGCTCCACGTGCTTTTGCATGTTTTTCAGATTCAAGAATAATAATACCAGCACCTTCGCCAATTACAAAACCATCACGGTTTTTTGAGAATGGGCAACTTGCTTTTTCAGGTTCATCATTTGCTACCGAAAGCGCATAAAGCTCATTAAACCCTTCAATTTCTTCTTTATTTATAATTGAGTCAGCTCCACCTACAATCATCATATCTGCACGACCCGATTTAATCATGTCGAAACCAATAGCAATAGCATATGCTGAGGAGGAGCAGGCTGAAGATGTTGTAAAGTTTGGCCCTTCGATATTGTAACGCATTCCTATCCATGCCGACATCGCATTATTCATGCGTTTTATTATAAGATTCTTAGGATCAGTGCCATGTTCTGAGGATGAATCTCCTGTATTTACAACACCTAATATTACTCCAATTCTTTTTTTATCAAGTTTTTCGAAATCGATATTGTTTTTCTCAACAGCTTCAATAGCACATACATAACACATTTGTGTTGCGCGTGTCATTTGCTTTGAAATTCTTTTTTTAATGATTTCTTCTGCTTTTGCAGAAAAAGCTGATGGAAGCTCTGCGGCTATCTTTGTTTGGTTGTTCGAAGCATCAAATAAGGTTATCTTTTTTACTCCGCTTTTTCCTTCTATAATGTTGTTCCAACTTTCTTCCCAATCTAGTCCTAATGCATTAAGCATATTAAAACCAGTTATAACTACCTTGTTACTCATTTAACAATCAATCATTTACAATTTCGGTGTGTTCGGTTGCAAAAATAGTAAAATTATGGAAATAATTAAATAAGAATATTCGTATAAATACTTATTTTACAACATTATTCCACAAAACTCATTCAGGGCTTTCTTAAACGAATAAATATTGATGACAAAACCATTCGAATAATTAACCAGTATTTCTTGTGCATAATCCTTTAATATATTTTGTATTATGTTTTGTGTTTCTTTATTTATGGTCTCTTTAAATTCATTTTGGTTATAAAATGAAACAGGTTTTGATTCCTTGTTCTCCATCTTATTGTTAAGTTCAGTAAGCAATGGCTTGTATTTTTGTTTATCCTGATCCATTAACGAGTAGTTCAAAATTGAATTATACATGGTATAATGACCTACCTGATCCATCATTTCGAATAAACCAAAATCAGGGATGATTGATTTTGCTATTTCATCTAATTCTTTATAAGCAATTTGATGCTTTTTTTGTAATTCAAAAGCCTTAATCTGAATTTCAAGTAAAAATCGATTTAAAATAAACGCATTTTTTTCATCTTGTTCGATATAAAAACGATTAATAGTTTCAAGAAATAGTCGTAAGCAATCGCGGGTTAAATCATCAGTATCATCTGAAAAAACAAGTTCTGTAATGTTCTTAATTGCTATTGGATAAAAGAAATGCATTCCAGCAACACGGTTTTTTCTTGTTAAATCCTGTGAATACTGTGAAGGGAGTATCGACGATGAATTAGATACAAGCAGACAGGATGGTTTAACTATATTTTCAAGTTTTCTGAATATTTCGGCTTTTACGCTTTGATCTTCAATGACTGATTCAATAATAAGATCACAATTAGATAAATCTGTTAATTGGTTGGTTATTTTATAATTACTTTTTTGATCAAAAACCTCCTGATTGATTATGCCGTGCTTAAGTTGTCTTTTGTTTTTCTTTTCGAGTGATTCCGTTAATGATTTTATCTGGTCAGTTTCTATGGTAAACCAAATCAGATCAAACGAATAGTCTGTTAAATAATTAAAAATATCGGATCCCATTTTGCCGCTTCCGAGAATGCCTACTTTTTGAATTTTATTCATAGTACGTTAAGATTAAAATACAAACTAAAATAGTAAATAGTTTTTAAAAAAGAAAAGCTGCCCAAATAAGCAGCTTTCTTGAGAGTATTTTTAAATCTTCTAATTTGTTACTTTCTTTTCTTTTTTCTTTTTATCAAAAATTCCAAATTTTAGCGAAGCATTTACAGATAGGTTAGAAAGATCTTTGTTTGTTAAATAATCCATTTCGGTAAATTGAACTAATCGGTAAGATGCACCCAAATCAAAACGCATAAATTTGGTAACATTTACTTCGATATTAACTCCTGGTTCAACTACAAAAAATCCAGAACTCTCATAAGTAGTGAAATCATCCCATGTCCATTCTTCTTCATCAATAACAACATCTTTATAAAGCGATGCAACACCACCACCAACTAATACAGGAATAGTAAAATGAATTAGTTTTTTGTTGAAGATTGTATATTCAAAAACTAATCCTCCATAACCAAATCCTATTTTAGCATTAGGATCATAATTTGGATCAAGTATTCCCGTACCATAAGGAGTTGTGTGTTCAGTAACTAATCCATAACCGCCTAAACCAATCGAATATTTTTCGTTAAAAATAAAACCCAATCGACCTCCCATTAAAAACCCATAACCTTCTTTACCGTCACCGGGGTTAATAATGGTTCCTTTTAACTCTGGATTAATAAATCCACCTGAGAATTTTAAGTTTTTACCTGTGAAAAGGGTTTTCATATCGTCATCAGTTTCCTGAGAAAAACCAGCCTGTATAAACAAGGCTAATAAAATAAGTGTAAGAATTTTTTTCATAGTTGTAATGTTTTATTGTTAATCTGTTTATAGCTTTATTTTTTTTCCAAAAATAAGATGTTTCAAAAACACAAATCATGCCAAACTAATAGAATTTTAGTACATAACCTGCTTGCATAAATTTACTAACTTCAGTTACAAAGCTAAGAATCAATTGGTTTTGTTCCAATTTTTCTTCGTGTAAAATTCGATCTATTGAAATAAATGCCATGGGTGGACCTGCATAACCCATGCTGGACATTTTTGTGTATAATGTAGTTCGCGAAATACCCAATTGCTGGCACTCATCCATTATAAGTTCTGAAATATGCTTAGATGGAAAGTTGACCTGGAAAAACTTTAATTCTTTCAGATTTATAGGATAAAGATCAAGCATCCTTTTTAATCCTTTAATAAATACACTTCCATCTTCATCGTGAAAATGAGTTCTGAGTTGTTCATTAAACATCTGACTTAAATGATGATATCCTAATTCATATTCCTTTTTAGGACTCATCCAATAAGCGGGCCGGTGGTTGAGCATTGCTGATGGCTTTTTGCCTCCAATTGATTCCATGTATGTATTTTCAACAAAAAGTCCATTTTCTTTTTTATCAGTGGCTTGTAAAACTAAAGCTCCAGCACCATCACTTAAAAAATATCTCAGAAATAATTCTTCCTTTTTTACCAATGCTTGATTGTAATATTCTGCACGTAATTCTGAAGATGACATACTTGAGGAAATTACCAGCGCATTTTTGTATCTGCCCGATTTAATGAAATCAGTTGCAATAAGCAGAGCTTTATAAGCCGAAGTGCAATTTGCATGTATTGATAGTTCACCACATTGCTCAATTCCTAGTGCTTCCTGAATTCTTACCGAGGCTGTTGGCATTTGATCCTGATGCGCACTTCCGTAAACTATCAGATCAATGTCAGTAGCTTTTAAACCTGCATTAATTAATGCTTTTTGAGCTGCTTTGACCGACATGGTAATGTTATCATCTGTAAATTCGCGTGTAACAGGATCGATGGCATAATGATAGTAATCAACCTCGAGCATTTCTTTCATTAATTCTTTCATGCGAAGTAACCACTTTTGCAATTTTTCGGGTGTTTCAGTCAGCTCACCAAGAAAATAATCCACTTTTTCAATCGGAATTGGTTCTCCAGGCAAGTAACTTCCTGTTCCGGTTAATTTTACATATATCTCATCTTTATTATTCAGCATATTCATGAAACAATTTATACGAGTTTTAATTCTTTACAAAAACTCTTACTTAAACTATTGGCCGTTTTTACAGCAATTTCAAGTAATTTTTTGGAAGGTACAATTTTATTAATCAGTTTGTATTCGAGGGCTTTTTCGGGATTAAATGTATTGCCACTTAAAATAATTTCTATTGCATTGGCTTTGCTTGTTAATTTTGTAAGTGTTAAAGTTCCGGTGCATCCAGGCATAAGTCCAAATGTTGTTTCGGGTAAACCTAACACAGCTTTTTCGCCACAAATAATATAATCAGCACATAAGGCCAGTTCGAAAGCTGATCCGAGGCAAACACCATTAACGGCTGCAATTACTGGAATCTTTAGTTCTTTTAATGAATAGAAAACATGACTATTAATATTTAAGAATTCACTTACTTTTTTAATGTCATTGCTTTGTCTGTAGCTTCTGGAAATAATTCCAATCAAATCATCAATTACAGCACCTGAAGAAAAATGGCGTCCATTACCATAAATAATCACGGCTTTTATATCTGCTTTTTCAACAATTTCAGTTCTCCACCAGTAAAATTCCTCAAAAAACTTGGATCCCATCTGGTTTGAGGGTGGATTGTTTAGTTGCAGAAATCCGATATTGTCTTTTATATGCCAGCTAAGTACTTTAAACATTTACTCTATTATAACTAGTGTTGCAATATAATTTTTTGAATGCGAAATAGAAATCTGAGTATTACATATTGAATTAGATTCTATTCTTCTTTTTACTTCACCTGTAAAACTGATTTCGGGTTTTCCTTGTTCATTATTCAGTATTTCAATGTTGTGATAATTATTCTCCAATTCAAGAAATTCAAGTACCGACAACTTTATCAAATATCTGGCTCCCAGACTCTTCAATTTGTTTTTATCTTTGTTCTGCAATAATTCAGCACTCGTAAAGTATTTTATTTCTAAATTATTCAGAATTACTGATTTTATATTTGTAACGGTTTCTATTTTTTCAATTGCTTTATACATGAATCAATTTATTGATTCTTTTTAACTTTTATTGCTAATCTGCAAAATAATTCGGTTTCGATCTTCAATGCTTCTGACTGGTTTAGTTTTTTTGCATTATGTATGGCTGTCATTACATAATGAATTAACTCGGGTGATCGATCATGGGTTAAACTCATAATTTTATTTAATGCTTCTACAAAAGAATCTTTTGATTCTGAAATATGGTCAATTAATCCAATTTGTTTTGCATAATCAGCATTAACCATGTCAGCAGAAAGTATTAAGTCATAAATATCACGATGACCCAATAATTGAATTAATCGATAAATACCTCCAAGACCGGGAATTAATCCAAGGTTATTTTCCGGAAAAGCAAATAAAGCACTAGGTGATGCTATACGAATATGGCAGGCAAGCGCAATCTCTAATCCACCTCCAAAACATACTCCGTTAATCGATGCAACTACCGGGATATTAAGATCTTCAATAAAATCAAGTATTTCTTTACCTGCAGAAATCTTTTCAGATAGAATGTTTTCATTTTCTGCAATCCTTATCAAATCATTTAGACTGGCTCCTGCAGAAAAATTTCGACCAGATCCTTTTATAATAATCCCTTTAAGTTGATCATCATTGGTCCATTTTTTAAGATCAGCCAAATCAATAAATTCAGGTTCAATCAAATAGTTCTCTTTTCCATTAGATAATGAAATAATACCAATGTCTCCCTTCCTTTCCCAGAATGATATTTTTGATTTATCCATTTTTTATTTCAGCTATTTAATTATACTTAATAATTCAGGAGGCAAATCTTGTGTAACTCTTTCGCTATTTATAAGTAAGGTTTTTGTTTTTGTTTTAGATGCTTTTACATTGGTTGTTTTATTAAAGATTTCCTGATAAAAAATAAGGTAAGGTGCATCGTGTTTTAAGGTTGTAATAACTTCAATGGAATCGAACATTTTCAGCTCTCTCATATACCTTATATTTGTTTCAACCACAACTAAAAACATGCCTGATTTTAAAAATGCTTCAAGGAATCCCGATTCTTTAAGAATATTCCACCTTGCCTGTTCGTTATAATTCAGATATACTGCGTTATTCACATGCCCAAACGAATCGAGTTCATATCCTCTAACTTCTGTTCTATATGTATATGGCATAACTTATTATTAAAGCTTATAAAAATAGATAAAATTCGGAGTTTTTAAAGAATATTCATCTATACAATTTATTTA
>JFJP01037917.1_pt1 | contig 21196 bp, 33 predicted proteins | sample 431651 | NCBI WGS metagenome assembly JFJP01 (sample SAMN02602958, study PRJNA72255) | Microbial mat metagenome, whole genome shotgun sequencing project. | biome: fresh water; feature: sink hole; material: water; isolation source: purple microbial (photo- and chemosynthetic) mats found in...
CTGTCTTCCACAGAGATATCCTGTTCGTCTGGATTTTCTCCATACATCTTCACATATCCGCCCAAGGGGAAGGCGCTGATCAGGTATTCGGTATCGCCATAAGTTCTGCCGAAGACTTTCGGGCCAAATCCCAGAGAAAACTTAAGCACCTTGACCTTAAACAGCTTGGCAAAAAGAAAATGACCCAACTCATGGACAAAAATAAGCAGGCCAAGGACAATAATAAAAGAAACCACAGTATTCATATCAGGAAAATTTCCTCCAAGGAAATGCGAACTAATCGTATTAGCAAAAGGGTGAATGTTGTAGATATGCAGTCAGATCAGAGAACGCTGAATGCATGATTTGTTGAATTTTAAGCATTAATGAGAAATACAAAAGGTAATTTTCATCTCATTGTGGATGAAGTGGAGTTGATTGAAAAAACTCGTAAAAATACCCTGCTATCATTCAGAAAAAATATTCGGTGAAATCATTCGAAAGACAAACAACCACAGCAGATGAGAGAGAAAAAACAGATCATTTCATTCCAATGACTCCATCTAGGCCTTGGCCGCGATAATCCGTTCTGCCTCAGATCTGGCCATAGCATCCGCTGCCAGAATGTCTTCCAGTGAATCTTCACTGCCATCCGCTACCGTCTCCACCACCTGGGTCACTGTTTCGACAATCCCCGGAAATGAAAGACGACCAGCAAGAAAGGCATCCACCGCTACTTCATTGGCAGCATTCAAGACCGCAGGAACAACGCCCCCTTGGTGCAAGGCCTCAAAGGCCAGCGCCAAGGCAGGAAAACGATCATAATCAGGTTCTAAAAATTGTAGATTTGCACATTGGGAGAGTTGCAGCGGCTTAAGAGCCAGAGGGAGACGGTGGGGATAGGAAAGGGCATAGGCGATGGGGATGCGCATATCTGGAATCCCAAGCTGGGCCACCACCGCCCCATCCTGGAACTCCACCAGAGAATGGACGATGGATTGCGGATGAATGACCACCTCAATAGAGTCCACCGGGACATCAAACAGCCATCTCGCCTCAATGACCTCAAGCCCTTTATTCATAAGGGTTGCCGAGTCTATGGAGATCTTCCTGCCCATACTCCAGTTGGGATGTGCCAGAGCCTGCTCACACGTCACAAGTTGAAGTTCCTCAGCTTTTCTTGCTAAAAACGGGCCACCGGAAGCAGTAAGAATAATCTTGGCCACATCTTCTTTACGCCCGGCCTCCAATGCCTGGAAAATGGCACTATGCTCCGAATCCACCGGCAACAGTTGAATTCCTTTGCGTCTGGCGGCTGCCATAACCAGCTTTCCGGCCATAACAAGGGTTTCTTTATTGGCAAGCCCAATATCTTTCCCCGCCTCAATGGCCGCCATGGTCGGCAATAATCCGGCCGCTCCAACAATAGCAGAAACAGTCAAGTCTGCGCCATTAAGGGCCGCCACTTGTACATTGCCCTCTGTTCCCCAGACAATTCTGCCATGCAAGGATTTAGGCAGCAGGGCTTTGAGTTGAACTACACAGGATTCATCCAGGACAGAGATAAGCTCCGGAGAGAATTCTAAAACTTGCCTGCTCAGCAACTCAACATTTCTCCCGGCAGCAAGCCCGGCGATGGCATAGTGACCAGGAAACATCCTGATAACATCAAGTACTCCCCTGCCAATGGAGCCAGTAGAACCAAGGAGAGAAATCTTTTTCATAGGGAGATCACCGATATATGCTGATACCAGACCAAAAGATAATACAGAACAGGACCGGCAAAAAGCAGTGAGTCAATCCGATCAAGAACACCGCCATGCCCTCTCAATAGCGTCCCGGAGTCCTTGGCTCCGGTGGCTCTCTTGATCATGGACTCAGTAAGATCCCCAATTATCCCCACACCAGTCAGCAAAACAGCTGCAAGGATTAGAAACAATAAACCGACCTGCACCTTCAGAAGAGAGGCCATCAAAACAGCCCCGAAAACCCCTGCCATCATCCCTCCAATCGCCCCTTCAATCGTTTTATTGGGGCTTACCAAGGGACAGAGCTTATGTTTTCCAAAGCGCCGGCCACAGTAATAGGCCCCGGAATCAGACCCTGCAGTAATTGCCGTCAAGACGAGCAGCCAACTGCTTCCTTCCGGCATTCGATGGAGCAGCAAGAGATACGCTCCAAGAAAACCAACATAACTTACTCCAAAGAAAGCACGGCTAAAGAGCAGGAGCGGATCCTCAATTCGTTGATAGGAATAAAGAATATAAAACGTGAGGAAAAGTAGCGAAAAAAATAGGCCGCCAGCAACTCCCTGAGAGGAGAAATAGCAGGCGCCCAATACAGGAAACAACACAAGAATCTTCAGAAATACGTGGGCGGTTGTATCTTTTTCAGGAAATGCCATTTTAATATATTCATGGCCACCAATGGCAATTACCGGAATGATAATCAGCACAAATAGGAGAAACGAGCCATGAAGAAGGAGTAGCAGCCAACATAAGGCCAAAAGGAGTCCAGGAATTAAACGATTCATATTGTGCCTGGAGACACTAAACCAGAGAGACAAGTCAGTATGTTCATCTTCAAGTGTGTCGGACATTCAAGGGAGGTTTTATTCATTTTGCAATTGCGCGCTAACCTTGCCAAAACGTCTCTCTCGCTGCTGAAAATCAGCAATCGCATGCAGAAAGGCATCTGCACGAAAATCCGGCCACATAACATCAGTAAAGTATATTTCACTATACGATGCCTGCCAAAGAAGAAAATTCGAAAGCCTGGCCTCACCACCTGTACGAATCAAGAGATCAGGGTCAACCATTCCGGCAGTATCAAGATAGCCACTGACGAGTTCCTCGTCGATATCAGAAGTGCTAAGTGCCCCACCCACGCAGGCCGACGCAATTCTTTTTATGACCTTGGTCAATTCACCACGTGAACCATAACTCAAAGCAAGATTGAGCTGAAGCTCCGTGTTCTGAGCTGTCTGGGACTTTGCATGATCCAGGACTTTACGCACTTCAAGCGGCAGTTGTTCCAACTCTCCAATGCAGGTAAATTTAATATTATTCTGCAACATCCTGGTAAGTTCTGCTTGAACATAACTCTTCAGAATCGACATCAACCCGCTCACCTCTGCAACTGGACGTTTCCAATTCTCTGAAGAAAAGGCGTACAGTGTCAAGATTTCTACGCCAATTTTACGGGCAGTTTCTACAACCTCCTGAACGGATTCAACACCAACCTTATGACCATAAAGACGGGGTTGGTGACGCCGTTGAGCCCATCGTCCATTCCCATCCATAATGATGGCGACATGACGAGGAATACGAGTAGGATCAATACTGGGGGTTGGGGACATAAGACTCAGAAGACCTTCCAATCAGGAAACAAGGCAGTGAAGAAGCATTCGATAACGTATTAAAAAGCACACAAGGTCAAGATTGGGAATCAGGCAAGAAGAGGCATAAAAGTCGAAAGTCTCAGCGTAAAATAAACGGGATGATATTTAGGTTTAAGCCGTTATACCAAGGGGCATTACACCTCCATCACTTCTTTCTCCTTGGCAAGGGCAATCGTATCGATCAATTTCATGGACATATCGGTCTTCTGTTGCGCCTCATCTTGAAGTCTGAACAGATCATCCTCGGAAATCTCTTTATCTTTCTTCTGTTTTTTTAATACATCAATGGTGTCACGACGAATATTACGTACAGCCACCCGAATTTCTTCAGTAATCTTCTTGACATGCTTAACCAGATCCTTCCGTCGCTCCTCAGTAAGCTGCGGAATGGAGAGGCGAATCATCTTTCCATCATTGGCAGGATTCAAGCCCAGATCCGATTTAAGAATAGCTTTTTCAATAACAGGCAGCATTTGAGGATCCCACGGAGTAATAACAATCATACGGCTCTCCGGGATGGTCATGGATCCGACTTGATTTAAGGGCATTGAACTCCCGTAAGCATTCACTGAGATCCCTTCAAGCAAAGCTAGTGAGGCCCGACCAGTCCGCACCTTGGAGAGTTCGTGCCGCAAGGCTTCAATACTCTTCTCAATCTTGTCAGCCATTTCCATCAATATCTCACTCATCAACTCATCTCCGCTTAGAGGGTTTCAGTAGAAAAAATCCTCTATTAATCCTAATCCATCAGAAAATAATTTGCCTCATATCGACAATTAGTAATTTATATCGTAACCAAAGTTCCTATCTGTTCACCACATATGGCCCTTAAAATATTGCCTTTCTTATTCATGTTCAACACGAGAATAGGCTTTTTATCATCTCTGGCTAAAGCGATCCCAGCAGCATCCATAACTCGCAACCCCTTCTGCAACACCATATCGTATGTCAAACGATCAAATTTGACGGCATCAGGTGCGCCGACGGGATCTTTATCGTAAATACCATCAACCTTGGTAGCCTTAATCACGATATCGGCATTAATTTCCAAAGCTCGAAGAACACCTGCAGAATCTGTTGTAAAATAGGGATTTCCAGTTCCACCAGCAAAAATAATCACCCGCCCCTTTTCAAGATGGCGAATGGCTCTGCGTCTGATATAAGACTCACAAACAGAAGGCATGGGTATAGCTGACATTACCCGGGTAATAACACCATTTCTTTCAAGGGCATCTTGAAGGGCAAGACTATTAATCACCGTGGCCAACATTCCCATATTATCAGCGGTACTACGATCCATTCCCCTGCTGGCTCCAGCCACACCCCTAAAGATATTGCCGGCCCCAATCACAATCCCAGGCTCTACACCTAAACTCACAAGCTCCTTAACTTCCTCCGCCACATAATTAATGATAGCCGTATTAATGCCAAAGGCATCATCACCCATAAGGGCCTCACCACTTAATTTTAGCAAAATTCTTTTATATTGTGTTTGCATAAAGACATCCTTTGCATTCCGACAAATGCATAAAAGAAGTGGAAAGTGAAGACTAAAAAATTATACTCCAACTTGAAAACGGGAAAAACGTCGTATAGAAACATTTTCTCCCATTTTTCCTATAAGTTCTGTCAGCATATCCTGAACACTAACTTCAGGATTTTTTACAAATTTTTGTTCAAGAAGACAAATTTCAGAAAGAAAACGATCAACCTTGCCGGCAACCATTTTCTCAACAATGCTTTCAGGCTTTCCTGAATCAAGGGCCTGCTGAATATAAATCTGACGTTCACGCTCTACAATTTCTTCCGGCACATCACTTCTACTCAAAGACACTGGGTTTGCAGCTGCGATATGCATCGCGACGTCCCGCGCAAACTCTCGGAAACCGTCGGTTTTAGCAACAAAATCAGTTTCGCAATTTAGTTCTACCATAACTCCAAGTTTCCCCCCGGCATGAATATACGTTTCAATGACACCTTCGCTTGTAGCTCTCCCAGCTCTTTTAGCGGCTACAGCAAGCCCCTTTTGTCGCAAAAAATCAATGGCCTTTTCCATGTCACCATCATTTTCACTTAAAGCTTTCTTACAATCCATCATTCCAGCGCCGGTTTTATCACGCAAGTCTTTGACCATTTGACTAGTAACGTTCATTTTCAATCTCCCTCAACTATATTCTAAAATCATTATTCTGAGTTGTATCAACAGGACATCACGCTAAAACTTATAGAGAAACACTAGAAACATCCTGACAAAACAAAGGGGCAGTCTAAAGACAGCCCCTTCAAAAAACTAGAAAAAACGAGGCGTTCGACAGGCTTACTTTTCCACCTCAACAGAACCCTGTTCTATTTCAAAAGCGACGTCGCCCATAGCAGCAGCAAGAGCCTCATCAGAGGCTTGATCTCCGTCAAATTTAGCTTGACCAGCGAGAACAGCTTCGGCAACACAAGAAATAACCAAACGAAGAGAACGCAAAGAATCATCATTACCAGGAATCATGAAATCAATTCCGTCAGGATCACAATTGGTATCCGCAAGAGCAACGACAGGAATGGATAATTTTTGAGCCTCACTGACCGCAATGGATTCTTTCTTAGGATCAATAATAAAAAGAACTGTCGGTAACTTTCTCATATTTTTAATACCACCAACGTTCCGCTCTAACTTGATTCTTTCCTTTTCCATAAGCCCAATCTCTTTTTTAGGAAAGCGTTGAATAGTACCATCCTCTTGCATAGACTCAATTAATTTAAGCCGTTCTACGCTGTTCTTAATTGTCTGAAAATTAGTCATCATACCACCGAGCCAACGATGATCAACATAATGCATATTGCATCGTTTGGCTTCTTCAGAAACAATCGCCTGAGCCTGTCTCTTCGTACCAACAAAAAGCACAGAGCCTCCGCGTGTAATTTCCTTGGTAAGAAAATCACAGGCTAGATCAAACATACGTTTAGTTTTATCAAGATTGATAATATAGATACCGTTACGAGGCCCATAGATATAAGGCTTCATTTTAGGATTCCAACGACGAGTTTGATGACCAAAGTGCAAACCGGCTTGAAGCATTTCTTTAACTGAAGCGAATGACATTTTTTTCTCCGTTTTCTGGTTTAACCTCCACCCCTATATTATCATGATACAGTTTGTAAAAAAACTAAACATGACACCAGTAATGCAAGAGGTGTGTGAATTTTACTATCCAATAACTATTTACAAGTACAAACAACATAAAAAAAGAAGTTTATACCACTAGATACAATAATTTGCAACCTCTCTATAGATTTCCGATAAAAAGAACTTATCGCTGTTGTAACGATGATTTACCAGTCAGAAAAAATTTCAGCCACTCAAAACCAAACTGAAGCAATGCCACATCATCAGACTCAATATGTTTTCTGAGTTTCCTGGATATCTGAAACTGTTCCAAAATTTGATGAAGAGCAACAAAAGCCCTAAATTCATCAACATTATAACAAGCCATGAAGGCAATCTGTTGCCGAGGGCCACCACTACCTTCACCTTTCCATGGATTTGTTAAAAAAATAGTATCAAGCTCAGCCCAACGATCATTCTGATTATTATACTCTTGAAGTTGCTGCTCCCGAATCCATTGCAAAGAAGTATAGTGGGTTTCCTCTTGGTGACCTAAACAATAGGGATGATGAGTCAAAAAATAATAGTCAGGATGAGATCCATGGTCCGGAGTTCTATCGACAGCACGTTCAAGAGGATAGGTCCGACAGGCAGAGGGCCGGTCAGCATATACAGAACATCCATTTTCAGTTAAGAAAGGACAAGACCTCTCAACATTATCTTTCAATTTGAGCTTAACAGCAGGAAAATAAGGATGGCTTCCAGTATTAAGTCGTGTATAACGGCGCATAAACAATTCAGAATTTAAACCTAGTCGGTTTTTCAAACGAATGACGTCATAGGGAAAAAGAAACATATCAACATTTTTACAACAGGACGTAAAACATTTTACTCCAGAATGGCAAGAAAAATGAAAAGTTTTTGTCCCTAAAGGAATCATACCATTGGGAAAGTTATTGTCACTTTGCATAGTTTTGTAATCTGAGAGTTCAACAAATTCAAAGGATCGAAATAAAAAAAAACTGACATGAAAAAATCATGTCAGTTTTGAAGTTACAAATAAAATAATTCAAATTTAATAGAAAATTAGTTCTATTAATAGGCTTATTAAAAAAAATTAATTGTCTGTTTTAACCTCAATAACTTCCTGATAACCAACGAGTTCAAGAATAGCCATGGGCGCTGCATCTCCTCGCCGAACGCCAGTTTGAACAATTCGAGTATAGCCACCGTTACGATCAGTAAATTTCAAATGAATTACTTCAAAAAGCTTAGCCACGACATCTTTACTACGAATATAACTCAGAGCTTGTCGTCTCGCATGTAGATCACCCTTTTTAGCAAGAGTAATCATTTTGTCAGCTATCCGTCGAGCTTCCTTTGCTTTTGGAGTAGTTGTAACGATCCTTTCATGTTCAAAAAGTGAAGTTACCATGTTTCTAAACATAGCGTCACGATGAGAAGACGTTCGGCCTAGTTTCCTACCTGCATTTCTGTGTCTCATTAATTTGTCCTCAACTTTTGATGTTGATGGTAAAGCAAAATAAATTATTAATAAAGATATAACTCTAATAAATAAATTTCTAAAAACTACTCATGGTCTTCATTCTTTTTAATAATCTCAGGGGCTACCCAGTTGTCAAATTTTTGACCTAGGGTTAAGCCACGTTCAGAAAGTAAGGCCTTAATCTCATTCAGAGATTTACGACCAAAATTCTTAGTCTTCAACATTTCTTGATCAGTTTTCTGGCAAAGTTCACCAATAAAATTTATTTCTGCATTCTTTAAACAATTAGCAGAACGAACAGACAATTCTAAATCATCAACAGGTTGATTCAAAAAAACGTTTTCAGTATCAGGAGTATCAATAATAACAGTATCAGGCTCAGCACTTCCTTCATCAAAATTAATAAAAATAGTCATCTGCTCCTTAAGTATTTTAGCTGCATAGGCTAAAGCACTTTCCGGCTTTACACTACCGTCTGTTTCAATCTCTATTGTCAATTTATCATAATCTGTTTGCTGGCCAACCCTAGCCTGCGAAACATTATACTGAATCAACTTAACGGGAGTAAAAATAGCATCAATGGGTATTTGTCCAATGGTAAGATTCTCTTTAGACTGCTTTTCTGCAGGTTGATATCCTTTTCCCCACTCAACAGTCAATTCAGCATGAAAACGTGAGGTACCGGTTAAGGTACAAAGAATCTGATCACCATTCATGATATCAACACATGAAGAACCTTTAATATCAGAGGCAGTAACTACACAAGGACCAGTTTTATCAATTATTACGGTTTGTGAATCAGGTTTATTAAGTTTAAGTCGAACCTGTTTTAGATTCAAAATAATTTCACTTACATCTTCTACAACATCTTTCATTGCAGTAAATTCATGCAATGCTCCATCAATCTTTACCACAGTAATTGCTGCGCCTTGGATTGAAGATAACAATATACGTCGTAAAGAATTACCGATTGTCGCAGCAAAACCTCTCTCTAATGGCTGACATATAAATTTACCGTAAGATTCAGAATGTTTAGATTTATCAACCTCTAACTTTTCAGGTTGAATCAACTGACGCCAATTACGATAAAACGGGATTTTTTCTTCAGCAGTTTGGGTCATATAAATCCTTCTCTGCGTATCTTTCTTCTTATAGAGAAATTCATTATAAAATAATGAACATAATCAACACAATATAATAAAAAAATTAATATAGATAACATAATACTAGTTACCTGAATTAATTTTAAAAAAATATTCTTACAAAAAAAACATACACTAATTATTTAGAATAAAGCTCAACAATTAAATGCTCTTGAATTGGCATTGTTAATTCATCTCGGTTAGGAAGGGATTTAACAATTGCTTTATAATTATCTTTATCTAGCTCAAGCCAACTTGGAATTCCACGACGTGCAACAATCTCGAGGTTATCATTGATAATGATATTTTTTCGACTTTTTTCTTTAACTGTAATTTCGTCACCAGCCTTAACAAGATAAGACGGAATATTAACTTTTTTGCCATTTACTAAAATATGACTATGCAAAACAAATTGTCTTGCTTGAGTCCGAGATGATGACAATCCTATACGAAAAATAGTGTTATCTAAACGTCTCTCGAGGTTAACCAATAAATTCTCACCAGTTACACCTTTTTGCTGATCTGCCTTATGAAAGCAAATCCTAAAATGCTTTTCAAGAACGCCATACATATTTTTCACTTTTTGCTTTTCACGTAACTGAAGGGCATAATCAGAAACTTTTTTAAATCGTGCCTGACCATGTTGACCGGGCCCAAAAGCACGACGCTCAAAGGAACATTTATCAGAATAGCATCTGTCACCTTTCAAATATAACTTAAGATTTTCTCGCCTACAACGACGACATGCTGCCCCTATATCTCTAGCCACTTAGACCTCCAGCTTTTTTTATGGAAAATAAATTACAAAAAAATAACACAAATATTAAAATTAAACTCGACGTCGTTTGGGAGGCTTACAACCATTATGAGGAACGGGAGTTATATCACAAATACGAGTCACTTCAAAACCAGTTGTAGCTAAAGCTCGTAAAGCTGCTTCTCGACCTGGGCCTGGTCCTTTAACTTTTACCTCAACCTTACGCATTCCATGATCAGCTGCCTTTTGACTCGCCTCAGCAATTGCGTTTTGAGCTGCGAAGGGGGTACTTTTACGAGAACCCTTAAATCCCAAAATTCCAGCACTACACCAAGATATTACGTTGCCCTGGGTATCGGATATGGTGACAATGGTATTATTAAAAGTAGAATAAATAAAAACAATACCTTCAGGAATATTTTTTTTAATTTTCTTTTTAGTTCGAACAACAGAACGTTTTGCACCGGCCATTAGGTTACCTTTTTAATAAAGTTTATTTTCTACGAGCTGCTGCTCCACGACGAGGGCCTTTTCGCGTTCTAGCGTTAGTTTTAGTTTTTTGCCCACGACAAGGAAGTCCCATCCTATGCCTTTTACCACGATAGCATCCTAGATCCATGAGTCTCTTAATATCCATGGATACTTCTCGCCTGCGATCACCTTCAACGGTATATTCATCTTCAATGATTTTTCGAATTCGAGTAACATCATCACCGCTCAAATCATCACTATTCATAGTAAAAGGCAAATCTGCCTTTACAAGTATCTGGCGAGCAGATGTGAGGCCTATCCCGTGAATATAAGTTAATGCTCTATCAATGTGCTTATTTTTAGGGAGGTCAACTCCTGATAAACGTGCCAAAATTGTATCTCCTTAAGTGGATTAGTAATTATAAAAAATATTATTAATCAAAAAAACTAACCTTGACGTTGTTTATGTTTTTTTAACTTACAGGTAACTCTAACAATCCCATTTCGCTTAAAAATTTTACAATCACTACAAATTTTTTTAACTGATGTACGTACTTTCATGATGGTTTTACTCACTATTTATTTTTTTTTCCGCCCTTGGCACGAAATGTAACTCTACCACGCGAAAGGTCATATGGTGAAAGCTCAATGGTAACTCTATCACCAGGTAATATTTTAATAAAATGCATCCTCATTTTACCAGAAATATGAGCTAAAACTTTATGCCCATTATCTAATTCAACGCGAAACATTGCATTCGGCAAAGGTTCAACAATTGTTACTTCAACTTCGATGGCTTCTTCTTTTGCCATTCTTACTCCTAAAATTCATTTCTAAAAAACAAAGTTTATCATCTTAGTATAAATTAAATTAAAATGAAAGTGTTAATTCTTAAACAAATGCTGATTGTGAAGATAAAATCAAAGGACCATTAGCTGTAACTGCTACAGTATGCTCAAAATGAGCAGAACATTTTTTATCACAAGTAATTACAGTCCATCCATCTTTTAGGACGGATACATTATGTGTTCCGACATTAACCATAGGTTCTATAGCAAGAACCATTCCGGGTAATAATCTTGGAGAGTTTCCACTTTGTACAAAATTAGGAATTTCTGGAGCTTCATGTAAAGACTTTCCAATACCATGACCTACAAATTGCCTTACTACTGAAAATCCATTTTTTTGAACATGTTCTTGAACTACTCGAGAAATGTCATTGATTCTATTTCCAACTTTTACTTCTTCAATAGCTAAAAATAAGGAATCTTCAGTAACACTAATTAACTTTTTATTGTCATTTGATACGACATCCACAGGAACAGTAATGGCTGAATCACCATAAAATCCATTTTTACAAACGCCAAAATCAATGGATAGAATATCTCCCTTAAGTAGCTTTCGTTTTCGGGAAGGAATACCATGAACAACTTCTTCATTTAGAGAAGCACAAATGGATGAAGGAAATCCTCGGTATCCTTTAAAAGCAGGTTTAGCTTTACGCATAAGACAAAAATCTTCAGCAATTTGATCAAGTTCAAAGGTAGTAATTCCAGGCTCTATAATGTTACGTAATTTGCATAACAACTCAGCTACAATTTGATTTACATCAAACATCAAAGAAATTTCATAAGGTGTCTTGAGAATTATAGATTTTTCCCCATGATTTTTTGCAGAATAAATCAAAATTACTTTCTTCCGTGAATTTTTCCGGCCTTCATAAAGCCTTCATAATTACGCATTACAAGATGTGATTCAATTTGAGACATGGTATCAATAGCAACACCAACAACAATGAGAAGAGCAGTTCCACCAAAATAGAAGGGGAGGTTAAACTTAGTCATCATAAGGGTTGGTAATACACATACAAGACTTAAATAAATTGAACCAACAACAGTCAGTCTAGTTAATGCCTTATCAATAAATTCAGCTGTTTTCTTACCCGGTCGAATTCCTGGAACAAAGCCACCATTTTTTTTTAAATTTTCTGCGACATCATCCGGCTTAAATGTTACAGCGGTATAAAAAAAACAAAAGAATACAATCATTCCTATAAACATTAAATAATAATAGACAGTTCCCGGGGATAATGCAGCTGAAATTTTTTGAACCCATTCAATTTGAATAAAACTACCAATCGTAGCGGGAAACATCATGATAGAAGAAGCAAAAATAGGCGGGATAACACCAGATATATTTATTTTTAAGGGAAGATGAGAACTTTGTCCTCCATACACTTTTCTTCCTACAACTCGCTTTGCATACTGTATTGGAATACGTCTTTGAGCAGTTTCAAAAAAAACAATAAAAGCAACAACTCCAATCATAAATGCTAATATAAAAGGTATAAAAAACAGACCAATTTCGCCCGCTTTAATGAGCTGAATTGAATTTATCACTGCAGCAGGACCACTCGCTACAATACCAGCAAATATAATCAATGACATGCCATTACCAATACCACGCTCGGTCATTTGTTCACCAAGCCACATTATAAATGCAGTTCCAGATGTTAATGTGAGCATTGTCATTAACTTAAATTGAAGACCAGGAACGAGCACAATAACCTCACCACCTGGGCCAGTCATGCCTTCAAGTCCCGCACTAATAAATAAACTCTGAATAATGCTCAATCCAACGGTACCGTAACGAGTATATTGAGTTATTTTTCTTCGTCCAGATTCACCCTCTTTAGATAAAGCTTCTAATTGAGGGACTACAACCGTTAGAAGTTGAATAATTATTGATGCACTGATATAGGGCATAATGCCGAGTGCAAAAATAGAAAAATTGCTTAAGGCACCACCTGAGAACATATTGAACATGCCAAACAACGAGCCTGCATGTTGATTAAAAAAAGCGGCTACAGCTTCGCCATTAATTCCAGGTGTTGGTATCTGAACTCCCATACGATAAACAGCGAGCATTGCTAAAGTAAAAAGCAATCTCTTGCGAAGCTCAGGTATATTGGCGGCACTTTGCAATCCACTCATTAATTCAACCTATACATAACTTAAAAATATCTCCATGAACACATACAACAGGGGTTAATAGTGTAAATTAAAATGAATTAGCTTCTATGACCTTACCACCAACTAACTCAATTTTAGCTTTTGCTTCCTGACTAATCTTATCAATGTGAAGTGTAATTGCTTTGGTGATCTCACCATTAGCTAATACCTTAACTGGTTGATCATTTTTTACCAAACCTGCAAGAAACAACACCTCTGCATTTATATCGCCTGTTACATCGATATTGTTCAGTTGAGTTAAAGAAACAATCGAATATATGGTTTTAAACTTACTGTGAAATCCACGTTTAGGCAAACGACGTTGCAAAGGCATCTGTCCACCTTCAAATCCAGGTCTAACTGAAGCTCCAGAACGAGAATTTGCACCTTTGTGACCTCTTGTTGCCGTTTTACCACGTCCAGACCCAGGTCCACGGCCGACACGCTTCCTTTGACGATTTGATCCTAAGTTTGGTGAGAGATTAGATAAAGATAACATGTTATAACTCCTTGATTCGAATAAGATGGCCTACTTTTTTCAGCATTCCCATAATTTCAGGAGTATTTTTTCGAGTAGCAGTCTTTTGCATCTTGTTCAATCCTAAACCAATTAGTGTCGCTCTAATTTTTAGAGTACTACCTATCCCACTCTTGACCAAAGTATATGTAATTGAATCGGTCATTTTAATGATTTACCTTTATAAATTTTTTTAAAAAAAAAACACAAATCCTTTAAGTAAAAAATAAAGAAAAATGTGCATTCACTAAGCGGTAATTTCTTCTAAACTTTTACCACGCAAATTTGCAATGCATTGAGCTGAGCGTAAACTTTTCAAACCACTCATGGTTGCTTTAACCATATTATGAGGATTATTAGATCCTAAACATTTAGTTAAAATATTAGTAACACCAACGGCTTCCAATACAGCACGAACAGGACCACCAGCAATTACACCAGTACCTTCAGAAGCAGGTTTTAAAAGAACACAACCAGCACCATATCTTCCCATAATCGTATGTGGAATTGAAAATTCTGTTAAGGAGACAGTCACCATATCTTTTTTGGCTTGTTCAACACCTTTACGAATAGCATCAGGTACTTGATTAGCCTTTCCTAAGCCATATCCAACCTTCCCTTTCCCATTTCCAACAACAACAATAGCACTAAAGCTAAACCTACGTCCACCCTTAACAACTTTAGCAACCCTGTTGATAAAAACTATCTTTTCAATTAGTTCCTCAGGTGTTTCACTCTTGGAACGTTTAAAATCAGACAAGAGACAACCTCCTAATTATTATATGGTTATTAAAACTGTAGCCCATTTTTGCGAGCACCTTCAGAAACAGCTTTTATCCGACCATGATATATAAAACCACCGCGATCAAACACAACTTTTTGTATGCCAAAGGATCTGGCACGTATAGCTAGAAGCTCACCAACTTTTTCTGCTGCTCCTATTTTACCTTGGACATTAGTATTATCAAATTCTTTGTCTAATGTTGACATATAGGTAATTGTTTTCCCTAAAGAATCATCAATAATCTGGGCATATATGTGTTTACTACTTTTAAAAACTCTCAACCGTGGTCGATCGGTAGTTCCTACTATTTTTTTCCGGATACGACTAACTCGTTTTATTCGAGCTGTAGCCTTAGGATTTGTCTTACCCATAATTTAACACCATTATAAAATAAACTATATTAACTAACTAAATTATTTTTTACCTGCTGACTTTCCGACTTTGCGTACGATATGTTCATCAGAATAACGTATTCCCTTACCTTTATAAGGTTCAGGTTTACGTATAGCACGAATTTTTGATGCAGTGAGGCCAAGCAATTCTTTATCAATTGATTCCAAATTAATTTTATTATTGCTTTCGACTGTGGCGATGACCCCGTCAGGTAAAATAAAATCTACTGGATTAGAATATCCAACATTTAAGGTTAATATATTCCCAGTGACATTAGCTTTATAGCCAACACCTTCTACAAGTAATATTTTTTTAAAACCTTCATGTACACCAACAACCATATTGTTTAACAAACTTCGAAACAAGCCACGAAAAGCACTAAATTTCGGGCCTTCTTCGTGAGTATTCACTAGTAATTCATTAGAAATTTGTTCGATCTTAATTTCATCACGCACAACTCTTTTCAACAAACCTTTTGATCCTTTAACAGATATTAACTGTCCATCAATAATGATAGAAACGCCGAGTGGAACTGTTATAGGTTGCTTTCCAATTCGAGACATATGTACCTCCATTATTTGTGAGTTTGTTACCAAACTTCACAAAGTATCTCTCCACCTGTATTATTAGCACGTGCAGTTTTATCAGTAACAATTCCACTTGAAGTAGAAATTATAGCGACGCCTAAACCATTCAACACTTTTGACAATTTATCAGCCTTTATATACTTCCTCAAACCGGGCTTACTAATACGTTTAATTCCAACAATTACTGGTTCATTATTAGCGCCATACTTCAAGAAAATAGTTAAAGTCCCTTGAACACCATCATCAGTAATTTTAAAATCAGAAATAAAACCTTCTTCCTTTAAAACTTTTGCAATACTAACTTTAACATTTGAGTTAGGCATTTTAACACTGTCAAATTTAACCATTACAGCATTTCTTACTCTGGTTAACATATCTGCAACTGGATCACTCATGGACATGGTGAGTACTCCTTAATTTAATGAAAACAAAAAATTTAAATTTACTATCAAACCTACCAACTAGATTTAACAACACCTGTAATTTCACCATGAGACGCTAATCCACGAAAACAAATCCTACAAATTCCAAACTTTCTCAAAAAAGCTCTTGGACGTCCACAAAGTGGACACCTATTATATGCCCTAACCTTGAATTTAGGTTCACGGCTTGCTTTTGCAATTAACGATTTTTTAGCCAAAACAACCTCCAAAGAATAACTCTATAATTTAACGTAGAAGCTAGCGCCCTACTTTCTAAAAGGCATTCCTAAATACTTAAGAAGGGAATGAGCTTCTTGATTTGTCGAAGCTGAAGTAACAATAGTTATGTTAAAACCTTTAACTTTATCGATTTTGTCATAATCAATTTCAGGAAAAATTATATGCTCTTTAATTCCCATCGAATAATTTCCACGACCATCAAACCATTTTGGAGAAAGTCCTCGAAAATCTCTTACTCTTGGTAAAGCAACATTTACTAATTTACTGAAAAAATTATACATACGTTCTTCTCGCAACGTAACACAACAACCAATAGCAACCCCTTCCCGTAACTTAAAACCAGCAATGGACTTTTTAGCTCTCGTAATAACTGCTCTTTGTCCAGCAATCTTAGAAAGTTCTTCCACAGCCCCTTCAATAATTTTTGGATTTTGGACAGCCTCACCTAATCCCATATTAAGAACAATCTTCTTAATTTTAGGGACCTGCATAATATTTTTATATCCATATTCTTCTTTTAGAGAAGGAATACATGTTTCGTTATAGAATTTTTTAAGTGTACCCATTTATAACCTCTAACATCAGTTCATTAAAAAGAATTAGGACTTAACATCAACAGATTCACCACAGCTTTTACAAAAACGAATTTTTGAGCCATCTTCAAGTATACGCTTTCCAATTCGCCCTGTTTTAGTACAGCTTGGACATATTAACTGTAAATTTGAAACATGCAGAGGAGCTTCTATTTCTAAAATTTGCCCTTGTTGATTCATTTGAGAAGGCTTTTTATGACGCTTTATCATATTAACGCGCTCAACAATTGCTTTATTTTTATCGGACATAATACGAATAATTTTACCAACTCTGCCCTTATCTTTGCCAGTTATTATTTCTACCTGGTCATTTTTCTTTAAATATGTTTTTCCTTGTGACATTATCTATACCTTTGTTCTCAAAAAAATTATGTAAACCATATGAACTAAATAAATTATAAAACTTCTGGAGCCAATGATATAATTTTCATAAAACCTTGATTACGTAATTCTCTTGCTACAGGACCAAAAATACGTGTCCCTAGCGGCTCACCGCTTCCTGAGAGGATCACAGCAGCATTATCATCAAATTTAACCCAAGTATCATCCATACGTTTCAACTCTTTAACGGTACGAACAATAACCGCCTTTACAACATCACCTTTTTTTACCTTAGCGTGCGGTATAGCTTCTTTAACGGCAACAATAATAATATCACCTATTGAAGCATATCTTTTTCGCGAACCACCAAGTACTCTCATGCAAAGTACTTTTCTGGCTCCTGAATTATCAGCTACGTTAAGCACTGTTTCTGTTTGTATCATAATTTCACCTGATTTTACTCAGTAACGTTTCACTAAATTTATTCAGAATAAATAAATAAGAATTATGCTGTACGCTCAAGGATGCTTCTAAGGCGCCAGCGTTTTCTTTTACTTAAAGGACGACACTCTTCAATAAGTACTAAGTCACCAATTTTACATAAATTATCAGGATCATCAGCAATATATTTAACGGTTTTTTTAACAAATTTACCATACAATGGATGCTGAACTTTTCTCTCAACCTTAACAACGATACTTTTTTCCATTCTGTCGCTTACAACAGAACCAGTTTTCGTTTTTTTTGATTTATTTATCTCACTCATATTTTTATTAATTCAAAGTTATAGGAAGCAGAATTTAAACAAATTAAATAAATTTTTAATTTTAACTAAAAGATAACTGCTTAAGCAATGTAATAATTCTTGCTATATCTTTACGAAGAAATGATAAATGTGAAGTATTCTCAAGAGGTCTAATCTTATGTTGAAATGTAAGTTTAGAAACTTCTTCTCTCAGTTCTACTTCTTTTTTATTTAGCTCTTCCAAGGACATTTTTCGTAGATCTATCATTTTCATATCATATTTCTCCGGGAAACAACCTTAGTTGCAAAAGGTAACTTATTACCAGCCAGAGTCAATGCTCGAACAGCTAGATCTTCATCTACACCAGAAATTTCAAAAATCATTTTTCCAGGATGAATTTGAGCTACCCAATATTCTGGATTTCCTTTTCCTTTACCCATACGAGTTTCTGCAGGTTTTTTAGTAATGGGCTTATCAGGAAAAACTCTAATCCAAACCTTTCCACCTCGTTTAATCTTTCTATTTACTGCTATACGAGCAGCTTCTATTTGCCGAGCACTCATCTTTCCACAATCCAAGGCCTTAAGACCATAATCTCCGAAGGAGATAGATGATCCGCGAAAAGCAACTCCTGTCAGACGGCCCTTAAACACCTTTCTATGAAGGACTTTTTTAGGACTTAACATTTATATTACCCCATAAAATTTATTAATTTTCAAAATAGAAGCTACGATTCTCAGCTTACAGCCGCCTCAGAATCACTTAATACCTCACCATTGAAAATCCAAACCTTAACACCAATAATTCCATATGTTGTATTAGCTTCAGCAAGGGCATAATCAATATCAGCTCTTAGGGTATGCAAAGGAACTCTTCCTTCTCTCATCCACTCACAACGTGACATTTCTGCACCACCAAGACGGCCAGAACATGAAATTTTAATTCCCTTTACACCAAAACGCAGAGCTGAACTTACAGCTTTTTTCATAGCTCGTCTAAATGCTACTCTACGAACTAATTGACCTGCGACGTTTTCTGCAATTAACATGGCATCGGCTTCAGGCCTTCGAATTTCTTGAATGTCAATTACGACAGTCCTATTTATTTGCTTTTCAAGATCTTTTTTTAAGATTTCGATTTCAGCACCTTTCTTTCCAATAATAATTCCAGGCCTCGCAGTGAAAAGTTTAACTCTAACTTTTTCGCCTGTACGCTCAAGTATTACTTTAGAAAGACTCGCATGACTAAGTCGTTTCTTAAAAAATTTCCTAATTTTTTGATCTTCTATAAGGAAATGAGAATAATTTTTATCTGCATACCAGATCGAATCCCAGGTTCTGGTTATATTAAGTCTCATTCCTAATGGATTAACTTTCTGCCCCAAAACAACCCTCCATTGATAAAACTTACTTTGACAACGTTAAAAAAACTTTTGTTAATACCAATACCTGACAACAATGTAAAGCTATTGTTCATCTAAAATTACAGTTATATGACTTGTTCTTTTAATTATACCTGTAGCTCTGCCTTGCGCCCTTGGCATTATTCGCTTAAGAGAAGGCCCACCATCAATAAATATCTTTTTAATATATAAATTATCAACATCAATTTTTTCGTTCTGGGTTGCATTAGCGATGGCGGAATCTAATACTTTTCGTATTATATGAGCTCCTTTTTTTGGCATAAAAGTTAAGATAGTGATCGCTTTATCAACGTTCATTCCCCTAACAACATCAGCAACAAGTCTTGCTTTTTGAGCTGAAATACGTGTTCCTTTAGCGATTGCTCTTGCTTCCATAATATTTACTCCTGAAAAGTCTTCCCAAGAAGATTAAAATTATTTTTTACCCTTCTTGTCAGCGGTATGTCCGTAATATGTTCGGGTTGGTGAGAACTCACCCAACTTATGACCAACCATGTTATCTGATACAAAAACTGGTATAAATTTTTTTCCATTGTGAACCGCAAAAGTAAGTCCTACCATTTGTGGAATAATATCAGAACGTCGAGACCAAGTTTTAATTACTTTTCTTGAAGTAGTCTCAATGGCTTTTTCAACCTTTTTCATTAAATGGTCATCTATAAATGGACCTTTTTTTACTGAGCGCGCCATAATTCTCCTTCAACAATTAAGATCTCTTTTTAATAATAAACTTGTCAGTAGACTTATTAGTTCTTGTTTTATATCCCTTGGTCGGGTACCCCCAGGGAGTACAAGGGTGACGCCCACCAGAACTTTTACCTTCACCACCACCCATTGGATGATCAACAGGATTCATAGCAACACCACGCACAGATGGTCTAACACCTAACCACCTACTACGACCGGCTTTACCAAGTTTCTGACTTTCAAATTCTCTGTTCCCTACCTGACCAATACAAGCACGACAGAGTTTATGAAATTTTCTAACCTCATTAGAAGGCAAACGAACAAGGACGAAATTACCCTCTTTGGCCATTAACTGTGCAGATGTTCCTGCACTTCTAACCATTTGCGCACCTTTTCCAATTTTCATTTCAATATTATGAATAATGGTACCAAGAGGTATATTCATCATAGGTAAACAATTACCAGGCTGGATATCAACATTATCCCCAGCAATAATTTGATCACCTACTCCTATTCCATCTGGTGCAAGTATATAAGTTTTTTCTCCGTCTAAATAACTTAGCAAAGCTATATTTGCTGAACGATTTGGATCATATTCAATAGAAATAACCTTTGCATTGATATTTACTTTGTTACGCTTAAAATCTATAATTCGGTATTTTCTTTTATGACCACCACCAATATGCCTAGTAGTGATGCGGCCATAATTGTTACGGCCACCACTTTTAGAAAGGCTAGAGACGAGTGATTTCTCAGGGCCATTTTTTGACAATTCAGAGTTCTGTACTGACACATGATGTCGCTTACCAGCAGATGTCGGTTTATATGTTTTAATACTCATGATTTCCCAATCGCTCCATCAGATGTTTTGGATAATTTCATTACATTCTTGAAAAGTAATTTTTTACAGATCATTAAATAATTAACAATTAATTATAATTCATCTGCAAAACTAATCTGGCCCTCAGATAATGTTACATATGCCTTTTTCCAATCATTTCTAAAGCCAGTAAAACGACCGACTCTTTTTTGCTTACCATGCATATTAGCAACCCGTACATTTTTCACTTTTACAGGAAACATTTTTTCAACTGCCTGTTTTATAGCAATCTTATTGGA
>JFJP01020541.1_pt1 | contig 21192 bp, 23 predicted proteins | sample 431651 | NCBI WGS metagenome assembly JFJP01 (sample SAMN02602958, study PRJNA72255) | Microbial mat metagenome, whole genome shotgun sequencing project. | biome: fresh water; feature: sink hole; material: water; isolation source: purple microbial (photo- and chemosynthetic) mats found in...
CCGCCGGGATGGATGATGCACACGGCGGTGACCAGTTCGTGCGTGCGTCCCGCCAGGCGGGTCAGCTGTGCGACGGCGTTGGCCGCCGTGCCCGGCTTGCCCAGCACCTCGCCGTCGAGGTGGGCCAACTGATCGCTGCCGATCACCACCGCGTCGGGATGGCGCTCGGCCACGGCGCGTGCCTTGCGCTCGGCCAGCACCTCGGCGACCTGGCGGGGGGTCAACGAGGCATCGTGCTTGACCGCGTCCTCATCCACGCCGGGGGCCTGGCAGACGAAGGGGACTCCCAAGCGGGCGAGGAGTTCTTTGCGATAGCGCGACGTGGAGGCGAGAATCAGCGGGGGCATGGCGGAGGATCGCCGGGCGATCGGAAACGCAAAGCGGTGCATAAGGTTTCCATGTCCGCGACTTGAGCGTCGTCCTAGCACCGGGACACTCTGCTCATGAGCTTCAGCGACCGCGTTCAGACCCCGACCCGCCCCGCTGCACGCGGAGCGATGCCCGACATCGCCCATGAAGCTCCGACCCAGTTGACCGGGACCCTCGATAAGGTCGGCATGTCGCACATCGAGGTGCCGGTGCGCCTGCGCGACGACAATGGCCAGGTGATGATGGTGCCGGCGAAGGCCGACGCCTACGTGTCGCTCGATGATGCCGCGGCCAAGGGCATCCACATGTCGCGGCTGTTCCTGTCGCTGCAGGCGATCCTTGGTGAAGAGGAGTTGAATCTCCTGGTGGTGCGCCAGCTGCTGTCGGCCTTCATCGGCAGCCACGCGCAGATCAGTCGCAGCGCGGCGGTGAAGCTCTCCTTCGACCTGCTGGTGCGGCGCAAGGCGCTGATCTCGGCCAACCAGAGCTGGCGTACCTACCCGGTCTTTGTGGCCGGCGAGTACCGCGACGGCAAGGGACATTTCCGTCTCGGCGTTCAGGTCGCCTATAGCAGCACCTGCCCGTGCTCGGCCGCCCTGGCCCGCCAGCTCATCCAGGAACGCTTCAAGGCCGACTTCGAGGGCCGTCCCGCCGTGCCGACCGACGAGGTCGCCGAGTGGATCCTGCGTGACACCTCGATCATGGCCACGCCGCACAGCCAGCGCAGCTACGCCACGCTGGAGGTCGAGGTCGCCGATCCGGCCCACGCACCCACCCTGGTCGAGCTGATCGACCTGGTCGAACAGGCCCTGCAGACCCCGGTCCAGGCGGCGGTGAAGCGCGAGGACGAGCAGGAGTTCGCGCGGCTCAACGGCCAGAACCTGATGTTCTGCGAGGATGCAGGCCGTCGCCTGAAGGCTGCGCTCAACGCTGATCGTCGCCTCTGTGACTGGAAGGTCGAGGCGCGCCACGTCGAAAGCCTGCATCCGCACGATGCCGTGTCGGCGGTCGCCAAGGGCATCCCGGGCGGCCTGCGCGTCTGATGTCGCCTGTCGCACTCTGGTGCGACGTCTGCATCTGATCCCTGACTGCCCCGACGGTCGAGCCGATCGTGGCTCTCTCAGCCTTTCGCGGGCTCGACCTGGTGCTGGCGTCCGCAGTGGGTGCAGGCGGCGAGGAAGGCTTCGCTGCGCACGGCGGCCTGGAATTCCTTGCCGCAGTGGCTGCAGACCACTGGGCGGGTCCTCTCGCTGTTGGCCTTGCCTCCGACCACGGCGGTGCGGCTGGCTTCCTGCATGCGGCCCTTGATCGCGTTCTCGAGGTGCTGGTCGATCCAGTCACACAGGCGCAGCACCGGGTTGCCGACCCGGCTCTCGAAGCGCTCGCGCACCTCGGCCACCGCCTCGCGCAGCGGGGTAGCGCCGCGGTCGTGGTAGAGGTCGCGGAAGGCCTCGCGCATGTCGGCGATGTCGCTTTCCGACCAGCCGTCGCGACGCAGGCCGATGACGTTGATGCTGCGCGGTTCGGCCGGGGTGCCCTCGGCCATGACGTAGGGGGGTATGTCGAAACGCACGCCGCACATCGCGCTGACGATCGACAGCTCGCCAACCGTGACGAAATGGTGCATCCCGACCATCCCGCCGACGATCGCCTTGCGCCCGATGCGGCAGTGGCCCGCCAACTGGGCGTTGTTGGCGATGACCACGCTGTCGGCGACGTGGCAGTCGTGGGCGATGTGCGCGTAGGCCATCACCAGGACGTCGTTGCCGACGCTGGTCACCAGGCCACCAGTCGCAGTGCCCTTGGAGACGGTGACGCACTCGTGCAGGCGGCAGCGTTCGCCGATGCGCACCTCGCTGTCCTCGCCCTTGTACTTGAGATCCTGGGGATCGCTGCCAATCACCGCACCGGGGAAGATGCGCGTCCCGGCGCCGATCGTCGCCCGGCCATAGACGCTGGCGTGGCTGACCAACTCGACCCCGGCTTCGAGGCGGACCTTGCCGCGCACGTAGCAGAAGGGGCCAACGATAGCCTCGGGATGGACCTCGGCCTGCGGATCGACGACGGCGAGGGGATGGATCGGCATGGGGGCTCCGCGCCCGGGCTGGGCGGATACGCACGGTAGAAGCGTTGCGCCCTGCGATCAAGCTGCGGCCGTGCAAACCGTGCCGCACGCCACCGTCGCTGCCGCCTGCCGTGAACAGGGCCTGAGCCACCTCGCCAGCCTCGTCCCGCCCGGCCCGCTCGATCCGGCGGGACTGGAGCGGATGCTTGCCGATGGGGTGGGCGACCTGGCGTGGCTGGGCGAGGATCGCCACCTGCGCCTCGATCCATGCGGCCTGCTGCCGAGCGCGCGCGCGATCCTGTGCGTCGCCTGGCACTATCCGGCTGCCCAGCCCGCTCCTGGGCTGCGTCGGGCGGCCTATGCCGCAGGCAAGGACTACCACGTCCTGCTGCGGCCCAAGCTGGGCCGGGTCGGGGCGGCGCTGAACGCGCGCTGCGGCCAGACCTGGCGGCACCGTGCATGCGTCGATTCTGCGCCGCTGGCCGAACGCACCCTGTCCCGCCTGGCCGGGCTTGGCTGGCTTGGCCGCAATGCCTTGCTGATCAGTCCGGAGAGCGGTTCCTACCGTTTGCTCGGCTTCCTGCTGACCGAGGCGCCGCTGGAAGTTCAGCACGGCGGCCACGGCGAGGACCGCTGCGGCAGCTGTACGCGTTGCGAAGACCTGTGTCCGACCCGCGCGCTGGTTGGGCGGCGCTGCCTGACCGAGCGCTGCATCAGCTACCTGACCATCGAGCATCGCGGGGTGATCGCGCGCGAACTGGCCGAGCGCTTCGCCGGCTGGTGGTTCGGTTGCGACCTGTGCCAGGAGGCCTGCCCGTGGAACCGCTTCGCTCCGCCGGGCGAGGATGTGCGCCTGGCCGGACGCGATGACGAGGCGGCGCTGCTGGCGCTGACCGCCGAGCGCTTCGATACGCATTTCGCCGGTCGGGCGGTGCGCCGGCTGAGCTGGGAGCGCTTCCGCCGCAATCTGCTGGTTGCGCTGTGGAGCGTCGGGCGCCATGCCGAGGTCGGCGCCATCCTGGCCGAGGGCCTGCCGCTGGTCCGCGCCCAGGCCGCCGAACTGGGGATCGCCGTCCCGCAGCTTGCCGAGACCACCGCCAGGCCCCAGGATCCGGCATGAAGCGCTGGTGTGCCTCTGTGATCCTGGTCGCGCTGCTGTGCGCGTGCGGCGAGCGTGAAGCTCCGCCGCCGTCGATGACCGACACGCCGGACGCGGCAGCGGTGGCAGCGGCCCTCGACAGCGACGTGAAGGCACTGGGCCAGCTTGGCCCGGCCCAACGCCGTGCCGCTGAGGCCGAGTTCGGGGCCCGGCTGCGCCGCGACCTCGAGGCCTGCCGTGGCACGCGCTATGAGAACCAGCCGGTGTACATGCTCGCCCAGTGGCTGATGGTGCATGGTGGCGACGAGGGACCGCCGGAGGCGCTGCGCCTGCTCGACCGCCTCGACATCCTGCCGCACCCCGCCTTCCGCAATGCCGGCCGCTCGCTGCGTGTCGAGGCGTTGCTGCGCCTGGGGAGGACCGGGGACGCCCGGGTCGTCGCCACGACTCTCGATCGCGAAGTACCCGAGTTCGCCGCGCTGCGTCGCGTCGCCTTCCACGAGCAGGTCGGCCTGCCTGCCCCGGCCCTGCCTGGTTTGGCGGTCGGCGGCGGACCGGCCGATGATGGTCAGGGGCTGGTCCTGGTCTGCTTCCTGCAACTCACGGATCCGGGCAGCGAAGCCCTGGTCACCAGTCTGCGCAAGGCGCTGCCTGTCTCGGGTGCGCGGCTCATCGCGGCGGTCAATGGCGGGGACATGCTCTCGGCTGCTGCGGCCTCGGCTGCGTGGGGCTGCGAGGTCCGCTGGCTGCGCCAGGACGATCCGGCCTACGCCGCTTGGCGGGTCTTCGGATTGCCGTGCTCGGTGCTGCTTGGCCCTGGCCCCCAGCGTGTGATCGTCGCCGTCGATCCGCGACTCTCTGACCTGGCTCGGCTCGGCCCTGCCCAGCCGGCGGCGCCCTGACCGGCTTGCCTCGCGCTGCGCGATCCAGAACATCAGCGCATGGCCCGGAAACCCGACCTTGGTAGCGTCGCCCTCGATGATGGTCGATACCATGTCGAAGGCTTCCATTTCATCGGCCAATCGCTCACCCATGCCGTGAAGCTGTTCCGTCCCGAGGATGCCAGCGGGACAGCCCGCCACCTCACCGCCCAGGAACTGATCCAGGGCGCGATCGACCTCGCCGCTACCCGCTATGGCCTGCTCGGTGACCTGGTGCTGTCGAGCTGGGGCATCAGCCGCAACGAGGATATCGGCGAGATCACCTTTACCCTGATCGAGCACGGCATCTTCACCAAGCAGCCGAACGATCGCCGCGAGGATTTCTCCGGACACGAACCGTTGTCCGAGGCCCTGCGCGGCTGCGTGCGGCGCCGGCTGGGTCTGCAGAACTGATGCGCGAGCTGCTCGACCATCCGTGGGTCAAGGTGCTGATCATCGCCACCACGGTGGCGATGTGCTCGTTCGCGCTGCGCGAGACCGCCTCGGTCACCCTGCCGGTGGTCAACGCCGTGCTCGACGTCGCGGTGCCGGTGGCGATCGGCTTCGTCGTCGCCTATGTGCTGACGCCGCTCGTCGATATGATCTCGCGCCGGGTCGGTTTCGCCCGCTGGGTCGCGGCGGTCGGCCTGTTCGCCGGAACCACCATCCTGCTGTTCGGATCGCTGGTCCTCTTCGTCCCGTTGTTGTTCAAGCAGAGTGCCGAGCTTGCCAACCAGATCGCGCGTGGTGAACCCTACGTCGATCGCGACGTCAACGGTCGCTGGGATGCGGGTGAACCCTTCACCGACATCAACCGCAACGGCAAATTCGACCCGTCGGTGATCAGCCGCATCACCGGCTGGTCGCAGGACCATCAGCAGAGCATCAAGCGGATGGCCAACCTGACGGTGGATGATGCCGGTCTCGGCATCCTGCGCGTCTATCTGGATGAGACCCGGGTGCCGCGGCTGGAGATCGAACGGCTGCTGGCCGGTGGCGAGCCATCAGGCAGCGCACCAAGCGATCCGCCCATGGGATGGAATCCGGCCTGGCCCGGCCCGACTGCGGCCGACGTCGAACAGGCCATCGTCCGTCGCCCGCAACTCGCCGCCCATCTCTATGAGCTCGGCCGCGTCTGGGCCGACGCGCATCACCGGGTGGTCATCGCCGTGCGCACCTTGCGAGGCGGTCCCGAGGACCCCGATCTCGCCACCCTGGTCGAGATCCTGCGCGCAGCCGCGGCGGGGCGGCTTGACCCGGAAGCGCGGGCGGAGGCGATGGCCAGCCTACGCCGGATCGAGGACGCCGATCAGGCTGGCAGCGCATCGGCGCGCGAACTGCTGATCGAGCTGCGGGGCGGAGAAGGCTCGTTCGGCGGCCAGGCCCTGGCTGCGGCCATGAACAAGGTCGAGGGCGCGGTACGCAGCAACCTGGATCGCGTGCCGGACCGCATCGGGGCCTGGGCAGAAGCCTCGCTCAGCAACCTCGGCGCCATCGGCGGCCTGCTCATCGATACCATCCTCGTGCCGATCTACGCATTCTTCCTCGTCCTCGCCATGCCGCAGATCCGCACCGGGATCAAGGACCTCATCCCCGGCTCGCACCGCGATGGCACCCTGCGCATCATCCGCGAGGTCGAGCGTGCCGTTTCCGCGTTCTTCCGTGGCCGCCTGATCATCTGCCTGCTCTGCGCCCTGATCGGCGTCGCCGGCTTCCTCGCCCTGCAGATGTTCGGCATCTCGGTGCCCTACGGCATCCTCTTCGGCGTGCTGCTCGGCCTGGTCACCCCGATCCCCATGGCGGGCATCGTCATCACCGTCCCGGCGGTGGCCCTGACCATGATCCAGCCCGGGGCGACGCCGATCGATGGTGCGTTGGTCTTCGTCGTCTATGGCCTGGTGCAGGCCACCGAGGCGGTGCTGATCCCGGTGATCCTCGGACGCGAGGTCGAGATCCACCCGGTGTGGCTGATCATCGCCCTGCTGCTGTCCGGCAAGCTGCTTGGCGTCCTCGGCCTGATCCTCGCCGTGCCGATCGCCGCCACCGTACGAATCCTCGGCCGCGAATACCTTTGGCCCCGCCTGCGCGCCTGGGCCGCGAGGGGCGTGGAGGCGGTGCAGCCGCCGAAAGAGGACGTGTGACCGGCCGCCAGGTCGAGCGCATGCTCGACGCCAACGCCAACCGTGCCGCCGAAGGGTTGCGCGTGCTTGAGGATGTCGCGCGCTTCGCCCTCGATGACGCGGACTGCGCCGCCGCCGCCAAGGACTTGCGCCATGCCGTGCGTCGTGCGCTGCCGCCCGGGGCGAGCGATTGGCGCGATACGGCCGGTGACGTAGGCGAGACGATCAAGGCGTCCGACGAGGGTCTGCGCCCAGGTCCGGTCGCGGTGGTGCGGGCCAACGCCGCGCGCGTGCAGGAGGCCCTGCGCGTGCTGGAGGAGGGCTTGAAGCTGAGCGGTGGCGCCTACCGCGAGGTCGAAGCCGCCCGCTACCGCAGCTACCGTCTGGAAAGCGACCTGCTGGCGCGGCTGCCGGCCTGGCGGCTGTGGCAGGCGCGACTCTACGTCCTGGTCGATACCACGCTGTGCAATGATCCAGTGGCCGTCGCCGCCGCCGCCGCACGCGGCGGGGCCGGGGTGGTGCAACTGCGCGCCAAGACGCTGGGTCCGCGCGCCTACCGCGACCTCGCCGCACGCACGCAGGACGCGGTGCGCGCGGCCGGCGCGCTGTTCGTGGTCAACGACCACGTGGCGGTGGCGCGGGCCATCGCCGCCGATGGCGTGCATGTCGGGCAGGACGATCTCGATCCACGCGATGTGCGGCAGGTGGTCGGACCACGCTGCGCGGTTGGCGTCTCGGCGCACACGCCCGAACAGGCCTTGGCCGGTCAGCAGGTGGCCGATTATCTCGGCCTTGGCCCGATGTTCGCGACCACGACCAAGCCGCACGAGCCTTGCCGCGGCCCTGGCCTGCTGGATGCGGTACGCGGCCAGCTCCGTGTACCCAGTTACGCGATCGGTGGACTTGACGCTGCGCGCCTCGCCGAATTGCGTCCACGCCTGCCGCACGGCGCGGCGGTGGCTGGGGCGGTGTGCCGCGCCGCCGACCCCGAACGTGCCGCCGCCGACTTGCTGACGATGCTGCTGCCGGACGAAACGCCGTGAGCTTTCCCGCAGGAGTCCACAAAGAGGACCAGAGACACCAGAGTTCAAGACAAGGACTTATGCCGGATGGTGGAATTTCCACAGGGTCGCCGTTTCTCAGCCGGTGTCGCCTCTGGTATCTCTGGTCCTCTTTGTGAACCCTCATGCGATTTCTAGGGCGAGCCGCTGGCGGCGTCTTGCCGTGGTCCACGCGCTGCAACTGCCCGCCGTCGGCCTGCTGATCGTCTCGCCCTCGCCGTGGGCCTGGTGGCCGGCCGCCATCTGGGGATCGGCCGTCGCCTGCCTCGGCACCGACAGCCACTGGCGCTGGCTCAACTACCTGCTCATTACCGAGGCGGTCATCTGGCTGTCCCTCGCCCTCGCCGCCTGACCCTAACCCCTAACCCCTAACCCCTAACCCCTAACCCCTAACCCCCGGGGCAATGGAGTCTCCATGGTTCCCATTTCCGTCTCCTACCTCGGCGATCTGCGTTGTGAGGCCGTACACGGCCCCAGCGGCGTGCGTCTGATCACCGATGCGCCCGTGGACAATCACGGCAAGGGCGAGTCGTTCAGCCCGACCGATCTGATGGCCACCGCCTATGGTGCCTGCATGACCACGATCATGGGCATCGTCGCCAAGCGTGACGGCATCCAGCTCGCCGGCCTGCGCCTCGACATCGAAAAGCACATGACCGCCGCGCCGCCGCGCCGCATCGCCAAGCTGGTCCTGCGTTTCGCCATGCCGGCAGGCCTCTCACCTGCTGACCGTATCAAGCTGGAAGCGGCCGCCCGGGCCTGCCCGGTGGCGTTGTCCACGAGCGCAGATGTGGCGATCGACGTGGCTTTCGCCTACGCCTGATTCTCTAAACGCTGAGGGCTAATGTGCTGGCGCGCGCGGCGACCTGCTGCGCCAGCGCCTTGAACGCCTGGCCGGACAGCGAGTGCGGCGAGCGCACGACGATCGGTTCGCCCTCGTCGCCGCAGGCGCGCACCGCCGGCTCCAGCGGCAGTCGGCCGAGGAAGGGGACGCCGCACTGCGCCGCCTCGGCCTCGGCACCACCGTGGCCGAAGATCCGTTCGACATGGCCGCACTGCGGGCAGACGAACTCGCTCATGTTCTCGACGATACCGAGGATCGGCACGTTGACCTTGTTGAACATGGTGATCGCGCGGCGCGCATCGAGCAGCGCCACGCTCTGCGGGGTGGACACCACCACCGCGCCGGCCAGCGGCACGAGGGATGACAGGGTGATCTGCACATCGCCGGTGCCGGGCGGCAGGTCGATGAGCAGGTAGTCGAGCTCGCCCCACGCGACGTCGGCGAAGAACTGCTTGAGCGCACCCTGCAGCATCGGACCGCGCCAGATGACGGCTTGGCCTTCGGGGATGAGCAGGCCCATCGAGATGAAGCGCACGCCGTGCGCCAGCGGCGGCACCAGCTTCTTGTCGGCGACCTCGGGCTGCAGGTCGTGGCCGAGCATCATCGGCACGCTTGGGCCATGGATGTCGGCGTCGATCAGGCCGACCCGTGCGCCGCTGGCGGCCAGGGCGCAGGCGAGATTGACCGTGACGGTGCTCTTGCCCACGCCGCCTTTGCCCGAACCGACGGCGATGACGTGGCGCACGCCGGGAATCAGTTCGGCCTTGGTCTTCTGCTGTGGCACCTCGGCCGATACGACGATGCGTGCTTCGCGTACGCCGGGAACGCTGAGTGCGGCGGCACGGCTGTCGTCCTCAAGCTGCTTCTTGGCCGGGCAGGCGCCGGTGGTCAGCACCAGGTCGAACGAGGCGACGCCGTCGCTGATCGCCAGGTTGCGCACCATGTTGAGAGCGACCAGGCCCTGGTGCAGATCGGGATCCTGGACCTTGTCCAGGGCGGTGCGCAGCAGTTCGAGACTCACGCCAGCTCCGCTCCGAGTTCGACGGGGGCGGCGTAGTCGATGCCGGGCACTTCGAAACCGAACAGCCGGCGGAAGCCGGTCTTGAAGCCAGCGTAGTCGCTGCACGACTGCAGGTTGTCGGAGGTCACCGACTGCCACAGCCGATCGACTTCGGCCTGCACAACCGGGTCCATCTCCCAGTCATCGACACGGATGCGGCCCTGCTCGTCGAGCTTGGGCTGGCGACCAGGGGCGAGGTGATCCTTGAACAGGCGCACGATCTGCTCGCCGGTCTCCTCGTGGCTGCCCTTGGTCTTCATCACCTTGTAGAGCAGGGCGATGTAGAGGGGCACGACCGGGATGGCCGAACTGGCCTGGGTGACCAGCGCCTTGTTGACGCTGACCCAGGCGCCGCCGCCGGTCTTGGCCAGGCGCACGTTCAGTTCGCGACCGGTGGCTTCGAGGTGGTCCTTGGCGGCACCGATGGTGCCGGCGCGGTAGATCGGGTGCGTCACCTTGGGACCGATGTAGCTGTAGGCCACGGTGCGACAGGTCGGAGCCAGCAGGCCTGCTTCGGCCAGGACATCGATCCACAGCTTCCAGTCTTCGCCGCCCATCACCTTGATCGTCCCGGCCTTCTCCTCGGCGGTGGCGGTGACCAGAGTGACGTCCTTGATCTGATCGCTGTCGAGATCGACCGTCTTGGCGGTGTAGGCATCGCCGAGCGGCTTCAGCACCGATCCCCACACCGTGTCGCTGTCGGGATCCTTGCGCTTGGGGCTGGCGAGCGAATAGACCACCAGATCGACCGGCCGGCCGAGCGCCTTCAGCGCGGCGATCGCCTGCTGTTTGATCGCGTGGCTGAAAGCGTCGCCATTGATCGTGGTCAGCTTGCGTCCCGCCGTCTTGGCCTGGCGGTGCATCTCGGCCAGATTGTAGAATCCCGCGGTTCCGGGCTTGTCACCGGCGGCCGGGCGTTCGAAGCACACACCGACCGCATCGGCGCCGTAGCCGAAGATCGACGTGGCCAGCGAGGCGAGTCCGAATCCGGCCGACGAACCGACCACCAGCACGGTGCCCAGGCCCTTGCCGGGGCCGCCAGCCCGCGCCAGATCGATCAGCGTGCGGACATTGGCGGCGCAGCCGGCTGGATGGGCGGTGGTGCAGATGAAGCCGCGGATGCGCGGGTTGATGACGGCAGTGGGCATGGTGATCCTTCGGAACCCCTATGTAAAGCCATGCCGCAAAAGCTCCAGCGCTTGTACAGCGGGGTCTTGACCTGAAGGGTCTGGGTCGGCCCGGGAAACCTTGTGGCCGCACCGTCGGCCCTACCATGCTCCGCGCGATGATCCGACTCCTTCTGTGTCTGCTCTGTCTGCTCCCTGGCTGGACCGCCGAGGGCGCCGCCGTCGAGGCTGGTCCGCAGCCCGGTGCCGCGCCTACGGTCGCCTTCGTGCCCATCGATGGCGTGATCGACGACCATCGGGCGGGCCAGTTCGAACGCGCGATGGAGAAGGCCATGGCCGCCAAGCCGCGCTATGTCGTGGTGCGGGTGGCCACCGATGGCGGACACCTCGGTGCCGCGATGGAGATGCTGGAACGCGCGCTCAAGGTCGATGAGTCGGTCACCGAACTGGTCGCCTTCATCGACAACCGCGCCTACAGCGCCGGGGCGCTCATCGCCTATGGCCACAAGCGCATCTACATGACCGATCAGGCCTACATCGGTGATATCGGTGTCATCACCATCAGCCAGGATGGCAAGATCGAGTACCTGCCCGAGAAGATCGAGAGCCCGGTGCGCGCCCTGCTGCGCCAGGCCGGTCAGCACAATGGCTGGGACCAGGCCAAGCTGGTCAAGATGACGGCGCGCAACCAGGAACTCTACCGATTCGACCTCTCGGACGGTGTGCGGCGTTTCGTCATCGAAGATGACGTCCCTGCCTTCATTGCCGAGCACCCCGGTCTGACCAAGGAGCAGGGCGTGCTGATCTCGGGCAAGGACCGCCTGCTGACCTACACCGCCAAGGAGGCGGTGGCCGAGGGCATGGCGACGGCCCTGGTCAAGGACATCGATGCCGTGTATCGCCTGCTTGGCGTCGAGCCTTCGGCGGTGCAGCGCTTCGAACCCAGCCCGAACGAGAAGCTGGCCGAGACACTCGGCGGCTGGGCGCCGCTGCTTGCCGGACTTGCCGTGCTGCTGCTCATCCTTGAGTTCAAGATGCCCAGCGGCGGACTGTTCCTGATCGGCGCGGCGCTGTGCGGCGGAGCCTTCCTCATCTGCCAGTACTGGCTCGGCCTGTCCGGCGCGCCGGAGATGATCCTCATCGGTCTGGGGATCATCGCGGTCATCGCCGAGATATTCTTCCTGCCGACCGGAGGCATGCTGGCGATCGGCGGACTGGTCGCGATCGGCGCGGGACTGGTGCTCGCGTTCATGCCCGACACCTACCAGTTCGACACCACCGACACGCGCTGGGGGGCGGCCATCGGCAGCGCCCTGGCCCAGAGCCTGATCGCGCTGGTTGTGCTGACCATCGGTGTCGTCCTGGCCATCGCCTCGCTGCCCAAGACGCGCGCCATGCGTGTGCTGGCCAGCCAGGCTGCGGTCGATGGCACCAGCGCCGGCGAGATCGAGGCCCAGGCCACCAGCCTGGTCGGTCGCCGCTTCCGCGCCCGCACCATGCTGCGTCCCAGCGGTTATGTCGTGGTCGATGGTCGTGACGTGGCTGCCACGGTGCAGCACGGCGCGATGGTCGCCGAGGGCAGCGAGGTTGAGGTGGTCAGTGCCGCCTTCGGCGAACTGGTCGTCCGGCCTGTCGATGGGGAGATCCGCGCGTGAATCCTGACATTCTCATCCAGGCCGCAGCCCCGGTCGCCGAATCCGCCCCGATGGCCCCCGAGGTGGCGATCAGCTGGGCCATCGCCCTGCTCCCCTGGCGGTGATCGAATTCCTGGTGGTCAGTTGGGGCATGCTGCTGGTCGGGTCGGCGATCAGCGCCCTGGCCGCCATCGCCCTGGCCTTCCAGGTCGGCCCCGCTGCCGGTTGGACGTTCGTGGCGATCACCCCGGTGCTGGGTTTCTTCGTGCTGCGCACCGGTTTCGCCCTGATGAAGCGCAACAGCGCCGCAGTCCTGCCCACCGAGATCTCGGCAGATGCCGGCGCGCATCACACCGCCGAGAAGGCCGGGGTCGCGGTCGGTGCGGTTGGCGAACTGGTGACCAACGCCTATCCGACCGGCCGCGCCCGCTTCAGTGGCCATGGCGCGCCGGTCGAACTGGACGTCCAGGTCCAGGGCGCCGTCCTTTCGCGCGGTGACCGCGTCGTCGTCCTCGTCATCAGCGGTCCGGTCATCACGGTCGGCGCCGCACCCGATTCCGTCTCCACCCTCCTCAACCAGAACCCCCCGCAAGGAACTTGAATCATGGATGTCAACTTCATCGGAGTCCTCGTCGTCGGCGCGATCATTCTCGCCGTCCTCTACGCCATCGGCTCGGTCTTCAGCCTCTGGTTCCAAGCCCTGACCAGCAACGCGCCGGTCGGACTGGTCCAGCTCTTCATGATGCGTTTCCGCAAGGTCAACGCGACGATCATCGTCACCGCGCGCATCACCGCCAAGAAGGCCGGTCTTGATGTCACCACCGACAAGCTCGAGGCCCACTACATGGCCGGCGGCCACGTCATGCGCGTGATCAACGCCCTGATCGCCGCCCACAAGGCGAACATCAACCTGTCCTTCGACCGCGCCTGCGCCATCGACCTGGCCGGCCGCGATGTCCTTGATGCCGTGCAGACCTCGGTCAACCCGAAGGTCATCGATGTGCCGGATGGCAAGCAGGGCCGCTCGACCATCGACGGCATCGCCGGCGACGGCATCCAGCTGAAGGTCAAGGCGCGCGTCACCGTGCGTACCAACATCGACAGCCTGGTCGGTGGCGCCACCGAGGAGACGATCATCGCGCGCGTCGGCGAAGGTATCGTCACCACGATCGGTTCGGCCCAGTCGCACATGAGCGTGCTCGAGAACCCGGACAAGATCTCCAAGACCGTGCTCGCGCGCGGCCTCGATGCCGGCACCGCCTTCTCGATCCTGTCGATCGACATCGCCGACATCGATGTCGGTGAGAACGTCGGCGCGCGCCTGCGCACCGACAAGGCCGAGGCCGACAAGAAGGTCGCCCAGGCCGAGGCCGAGCGCCAGCGCGCCATGGCCGTCGCCCGTGAGCAGGAAAGGTCGTGCTCGCCGAGGCCGAGATCCCGCTCGCCATGGCCGAGGCCTTCCGCAAGGGCAACATGGGCATCATGGACTACTACTCGATGAAGAACGTGCAGGCCGATACCGAGATGCGCAATTCGATCGCCCATCCGCAGGCCCCCAAGCCCTCCGACAAGGCGCCCGGAGCCTGATCCGTGGGACTCCTCGACGAGATCCTGAAGCAGCTCGAAGAGGCCCAACGCGAGGCCGAGGGGCGTTCACGCCCCCGGCCGGCGCGCCCCCGTCCCGTCCCCGAGCGCGAGGCGGACGAGGATGGCGCCGAGTGGGAAGAGGACGAGGCGGCCCGTCCGGGTCACGCCCCGCATATCCCGTCGCGCCGTCAGCCGGAGCCGGTGGCCCCGCCGGTCCAGGAAGTGGCCCCGGCACGCACTGTCGTGAGCAGCGTTGCAGCTTTGTCCCCCAGTGCGAACCATGTGCAGCCGGCGATCCGCATCCGGGCCCTGGTGTCCAACCGCGAGAGCATCCGTGACGTGTTCATCGCCCGCGAGATCCTCGGCCCGCCGCCGGGCCTCAGGCATTTCCGGCGCAAGCCGGTTTAGCGTAGCGCCGGCTGTAGCCGCGTGTGGCACGGGCGTCTCGCCCGTGATCGACTAGAGTCCTTGAGGGCAGCGACTTTGACCTGCCAAGTCAAAGTCGGCAAAGTCGCTGCCCTTGAGGACTCGGGGGTGCGGGGGCGCACGCCCATAACCAGCCTCGGGCTGGGGCGGAGCCCCGCTAGGCTGACGCACATGGGCGGGACGCCCATGCCACATCTATGGCGCTCCGGTGTTCAGGGGCTGATCAGCGCGGTCACGCCGTGGTGATCGCTGCCTGGCAGATCGACCGCCTGGGCGTCGCCCAGGCGTAGTCCACGCACCAGGATGTGATCGATGGAGATGCCCGCCGGCCCAAGCCACGATGGCCAGGTGCGTGGTGAGCCGCCGTGCGCCAGGCGCAGTCCGCAGGCATGCAGCCGGCGCATCTCCGCTTCACCTGGCGTGGCATTGAGGTCACCCAGGATCAGCAGGGGACCAGGTTCGGTCTCAGCGATTCCCGCCAACTCAGTCAATTGCAGGCGATTCAGGCTGGCGTGGCGCCGTGAACTGGGCGACCAGGTGTGCACCGCGATCACACGCAGCGATCCCCAGGGCATGGCGATGCGGGCGTCGATGCCGGGCGCATCGAGCAGGTCGAGTTCGTTGGCCTGCATCGGCCAGCGCGACAGCAGGCCCATGGCTCCGAAGTTCAGCGCCTGCAGCCAGCGCTGGTGCGGCCAGCGCGGATCGTCGCGGACCAGGGTCCTGTCTTCGGGGCGGGTCTCGATCAGCGCGACGATATCGCCCTCCAGCGGAAGGATCGCCGCACGATGCTGGATGCTGTGGTAATAGACGTTGGCGGTGGTGACGCGCACGGCGGACGGTCCGGGGGGCAATGCGCGGGGCGCCCAGGCGACCCACAGCCACGGCCACAGCGCCGCTCCGGCGAGCAGCGCCAACCCGCCGCCGATCCACGCCCGCCGACCCAGCCAGCACCACAGCGGTAGGCTGAGGATTGCCAGGTGCGGCGCCCAGTGCTGCGCGAGATCGGCCGGGTACCAACCGGTCGGGGCGAGGGCTGCCAGCCCCAGGCCGATGACCGGCAGGCCGAGCAGGCCGGCGAGGGCGAAGCGCCAGATGGGTCGGATCACCGCTTGCCGAAACCGCGCGCCAGTTCAATGAGGGTGCGGGTGCCGAAGCCGGTGAAGCCCTTGGCGTAGAAACGCCAGCCGCTGGTCGCCATGGCCGGGCCGGCGATGTCGAGGTGGACCCACTTCACCTCGGCGGGCACGAACTCGGACAGGAAGATGCCGGCCGTCAGCGCACCGCCGTAGCGGCCGCCGATGTTGTTGATGTCGGCGTGGGCGTGATCAAGCAACTTGCGGTATTCACCGTGCAGCGGCAGCGGCCAGAGTTCTTCGCCGACCGCCTGGCCGGCCTCGCGCACCTGGCGGGTCCACTCGTCGTGCCGGCCAAGCGCTCCGGCGACATGCTCGCCCAGCGCGACCACGCAGGCTCCGGTCAGGGTGGCGAGATCGACCATGTGGGTGGCGCCGGTCTCGGCGGCGTAGGTCAGCACGTCGGCAAGCACCAGGCGGCCTTCCGCATCGGTGTTGTCGACGTGGATGGTCTTGCCGTTGCGGGCTCGGTAGATGTCACCGGGGCGTTGCGCCCGGCTGTCAGGCATGTTCTCGGCGAGGCAGAGGAAGGCCGAGACCGGATAGTCCGGCTTCTCGCGCACGATGCGGTTGACCGCGGCGAGGGTCGCGGCAGCGCCGCTCATGTCGCCCTTCATCTCCCACATCTTGTCGCCGGGCTTCAGCGAGATGCCACCCGAGTCGAAGGTGATGCCCTTGCCGACGATGGCCAGGTGCGGAGCGCCGCGCTTCGCCTTGGCCGGGACATAGCGGATCTCGACCAGCTGCGGCTCGGCCGAGCCGGCCTGGCCGACCTGGGCGAGGCCGGGGAAGCCGGCGCGGCGCAGGCGCACGGTTCCGGAGATGACGCGTACTCGGGCGCCCGAGCCGCGCAGCTCCTTGACCGCGCGGGCGGCGAAGGTCTGCGGGTTCAGCAGGTTGCCGGGCAGGTCGGCGAGTTCGCGCGCCAGGTTCTGCGCCTTGGCGATGGCCGCACCGGCCGCCACCTCACGGGTGAAGCCGGGGATACGCACGGTCAGGCGCGGACGCTTCGCCGCCTCGCCCGAACGCAGCAGGTCGAAGCGGTAGTCACCGAGCAGGCAGCCCTCGGCGATGGCCTCGACCTTGGCCTGGGCGCCTTCAACCAGCACGGTGGCGGCCGCCACCTTCTGGGCCCGTGCGCCATCGACGATCTGAGCACCGAGCACGCGCCATTCCTCGCCGCCGGTCAGCCACGGCTTGGCCTCGGGTTTGACCAGCAGGAAGGTACCGTCATCGGAGACCACGGTCTGTGGGCCGGAGATGGTGCCGGCGGCGAGACGTGCGGCGACCGCCTCGACGGGGCGCGGCAGTTTGCGGGCACAGTGCCCGACCACCACGGCAGTGAGTTGCGAGGTTCCGGAGGCGGCGGTGAGATCGAGGTCGTGCATGGGCGCCACAGGTTGGCGCTGGCGGCGTCAGGTCCAGCCCCGCCCGGCCAGGTTGCGGGTCTGCCGGCGGTTCTTCTTTTCCAGTTGCAGATTGTCCTGGCTCTGGTGGCGCTGGCGGGACGCCTCGGGTGGGGCCGGCGGGAAGACCTGCTCGCCCTCGATGGTGATGCCGCCCGCGCTGGTCGCCGGTGTCGGCTCGGCCGCCGGCGGCATCGGCTGCAGCACTTCCGTCGGGCGGTACGAGCGGGCTGTCGCCGAGTCCGGGGCGAAGGGCAGCAGGTGTCTGGTCTTGCGCAGCGGTCGGATCTTGCGCGTGGCCATGTCAGGCCTCCAGATCAAGGAGCAGGCGTTCGTAGCTGTCGACGATCGGCCCTGGGCCGAACTGCTCGGCACGGGCGCGGGCGGCGAGGCGCATGGCGGCGTGGCGCTCGCGGTCGAGCAGCAGGTTGGCGGCGAGCGAGCCGAGGCAGACGTCCTCGCCGGTCGGGCAGAGCACGCCGCTGATGCCGTCTTCGACCACTTCTGGCAGGCCGCCGGCGTGGTAGCCGAGCACCGGCACGCCGCAGGCCATCGCTTCGAGGGCGGCGAGACCGAAGCTTTCCGAGATCGAGGGCAGCAGGAACAAGTCGCTGGCCTGCAGGATGGCCTCGGGGCGCTGCTGGCCGAGGATGCGCAGATCGTCGCGGATGCCCAGGTCGCGGGCCTGCTGCTCGGCCTTGGGCAGATCGGGCCCATCGCCGACCAGCACCAGCACGGCGGGCATCCGCCGGCGCAGCACGGCGAAGGCGCTGACCACTTGTTCGATGCGTTTGACCGGGCGGAAGTTCGAGATGTGGGTGACAATCGCCGTGCCTTTGGGCGCCAGCTGGCGGCGCGAGGCACAGTCGCGGTTGGGGGTGAAACGCTGCAGATCGACGAAGTTCGGGATCGCCGCCACGCGGCCAGGGGTCGTGCCGAAATCGCGATCGGTGGCTTCGGCCAGCCAGCGGCTGGGAGCGGTGATCAGATCCTGCTTGTTGATCGCATGGCGGGTCAGCTCGAAGTAGCCGCGTTCACGACCGACCAGGGTGATGTCGGTGCCGTGCAGGGTGCAGGCCAGCTTGATGCGGATGCCGCGCTCGGCGAGGACGTCGCGCGCAAGCAGCGCGGCGACCGCGTGCGGGATGGCGTAGTGGCTGTGCACGATGGTGCAGCCGAACTCTTCGCACACCTCAATGATCTTGTTGGTCAGGTTGAGGGTGTAGGGGGGATAGCGGAAGAGCGGGTAGTCGCCGATGGTCACGGCGTGGAACGAGAGGTTGGGCCTGAATCCGTCGAGGCGGAACGGATGCTCGTAGCTGACCACATGCAGCTCGTGGCCACGGTCGGCGAGGTGCATCGCCAGCTCGCTGGCCACCGCGCCGGAGCCGCCGTAGGTCGGATAGCAGAGTGTCGCTATCTTCACAGGGCGGTCTCAACCACCGATTTTGTCAAGGGCGGGACGGATCTTCATGCCGGGATCGGGGATGGTGACGCGCTCCCACGGGGTGTAGCCGGGGCGTTCGAGGCGGATGGGCAGGCGGCGGGCCGGCAGCTTGAGTGTGCACGGGGTGTTGCCGCGGAAGATGCCGTCGATCAGCACGTCGGCCCCGGGCGGATCGCTGGCGATCTCGACCTCGATGAGCTGCTCGGCGGTCGGGGCGGGGCCTTCGCTGACCGCCTCGTTGCGTTTCTCCAGGAAGTCGAGCAGGGCGCCGACCGCGTTGCTGCATGCCTCCCAGGTGGTGCGCGTCTGCGGCTTGGCCTCGGGGCCGGGGAACTTGGGCGAGGGGTATCCTTCCCAATCGCCGCGGCCGCGCTTGGCGAAGACGACGTTGCCGAAGGTGTCGAGGGCGCGCATCTCGACCAGCACCGTGGCGATCACCTTGGCGACGCCTTGGCTGCCGACCGCCTCCTCGCGCAGGGTGATCGACTGCACCACGGTCAGCACGACGAGGTCGGCGCCGCGCGTGCCTTCCACCGGCCAGGCGCGCCAGGCGGCATCATCGGAGGTAGGCAGGCCCGGCGCGGCGAGACCGTCGGCGTCGGCCTTTGCGCCCAGCACATCGATGCGGTCGGCGAGGTCGTAGGCGAAGCTCTCGGCTGCCCCCGGCCAGGTCTTGGCCAGTTCGCCGATCGCCACCGGGGCGAAGACGATGGCGTGGCGGCGCGGGGCCGGTTCATCGGGACGGGGCTCTCGGGCCTTGGACACGCCGCCGGGCGGGGCGGGATGCCAGGTGTTGCGATCGCGCGGCGTGCATGCGACGAAGGCCAGGGCGAGGCAGGCGAGGGCGGTCAGTCGGAGCATGCCGGATGATCGGCAGATTGCGGCACGACGCAACGATTCAGCGACCGACCATCCGGCCGATCACCTCGGTGCACCACAGCTGGGTCTCGTGGAAGCCGCGTCCTTGTGGCACGAGAAAGATCGGGCTGACTGGAGGCAGGCGGCCGCGCTGGTCGGCTGGCAGGCCATCCGCGGCAAGACCGTGCTTGCGCGCCAGGGCGAGGGCGCGCGGCAGATGCCAGCCCGAGCTGACGATGGCGATGCGCCGCCAGCCGCGCGTGCGCGCCTGCTCGGCCAGCAGGCGGATCTCCTGGCTGGTGTTGACCGGCCCGGACAGCAGCAGCATGCCGGGAGGGGGGACGCCCCACTGCCCCCACATCTGACCAGTCTCTGCCGCCATATCGCGTGCGCTTTCCTCGCCGATCAGTCCCGAGCCGGTTGCCACCAGCAGCGGGGTGCGCTTGGCGCGCAACTGGTCGTAGGCGACGCGCAGGCGGTCGCCGGCCTCGCCGAGCTGGGTGTTGCCGGCATCGTCGATCGCGGTGCCGCCGCCGAGCACGGCGACGGCATCCCACTGCGTCGCCTGCGGTGCCGGCACCGTGTGTTCGAGACTGCCGAGCAGCGCTGCGCTCAGCCAGCAGTTGCCGCCCAGGGTGAGCAGCAGCCAGCATCCGCCAACCAGTCCGCCGGTGGCGAAACGCCGCTGGCGCAGCAGGTCGAGGCCGACCCCGAACAGCACCAGCCAGGCCAGGCCGAGCGGGGTGGCGAGGCGGGCGGCGAGCTTCTGCGATTCGAAATCGACCAGCAGCAGCACCAGCGACAGAAGCAGGCCTCCGCCGGCCAGCCACGCCAGCATGCGCCAGCCGGGGATCTGCTGCTGCCGCCGCCGCCAGGCGACCAGGGCGAGCCAGATGGCGATGAGCAGGGCGAGCAGGGCCATGCGTGATCCCATCCCGGGATGGCGGGTTGTCCAGGGCCCTGGCAGGTGCTCGAGTCCTTGAGGGCAGCGACTTTGACCTGCCAAGTCAAAGTCGGCAAAGTCGCTGCCCTTGAGGACTCGGGGTGCGGGGGCGCAGCCCCTGCATAATCAGCCTTGGGCTGGGGTGGAGCCCCGCTAGAACTCCTTCCCGTGCTGCACGACCTCATCGGCTTCTGGTTCGAACTCGTCCGCGACTGGGGCTACGCCGGGGTGGTCATCCTCATGGCGATGGAGTCGTCGATCTTTCCCGTGCCCAGCGAGGTGGTGGTGCCGCCGGCCGCCTACTGGGCGGCGGAAGGCAAGATGAACTTCTGGGGCGTGGTGGCGGCCGGCACGATTGGCAGCTGCATCGGCGCCTTCCTCACCTATCTGGCTGCGCGTTGGCTCGGCCGCGCGGCGGTGGCGCGCTGGGGGCACTGGATCGGCTGCGGCGAAGCCAAGGTGGCGCGGGCCGAAGTGATGCTCGCGCGCTATGCTGCTGGCGGCGTGTTCTTCAGCCGGCTGCTACCGGTGGTGCGTCATGTCATCGGCATCCCGTGCGGCATCCTGCGCATCGATCTGCGTATCTACATGGCCGCTACGCTGGTCGGTTCCTTCCTCTGGTGCTGGGTGCTGGCGTGGTTCGGCCGGCGCATCGGTCAGGCCAACCCGGGGGCGATCAATGACCCCGGGCGCTTCATGGCGGTGGTGAAGGGCGAGGCCCTGTGGATCGTCGCCGCCTGCGCAGGCCTCTGCCTGCTCTATGTCGGCATGCTCTATCTGACCCGTCGCAAGGAGCCGCTTCCGTGAGTGATGTCCTGTCCTTCGCCAACGTCTCGTACAGCTATCGCGGTGACTGGCTGAATCTGGTCCACGCTGTGCGCGAGGTGACATTCTGCGTCCCTGCCGGCTGCGCCTACGGTTTCCTCGGCGCCAACGGCGCGGGTAAAAGCACCAGCATCCGCCTGGTCGCCGGCCTGCTGCACGGCCATCGCGGCGTGATCCGCCTGTTCGGCGAAAATCTGTCCGGCGAAGACCACCGGCTGCGCGCGCGCATCGGCTACCTGCCCGAGCAGCCCTACTTCTACGACAA
>JFJP01027139.1_pt1 | contig 21192 bp, 22 predicted proteins | sample 431651 | NCBI WGS metagenome assembly JFJP01 (sample SAMN02602958, study PRJNA72255) | Microbial mat metagenome, whole genome shotgun sequencing project. | biome: fresh water; feature: sink hole; material: water; isolation source: purple microbial (photo- and chemosynthetic) mats found in...
TATTAGGAATTGTTGGAGGGGTCATTGCGTTTATTTTTTTAATTATTACTTTGACGACCTATCAAATCAAAAAATATATAAGGAATCGACAATTTAATAATAATCCTTATAATTAAAAATAAATTTTCAAACTTCCTTAAATTTTTTGAATCGAATTTATTTGCATTTTTTTTTTTTTCATAGATCAAACTAAAATATCTCATTTTTTCTCCATTTCCTCTTCTCTTATTAGTGAACCATTATCATTCATTTGGAATAAAGACAGAGAAAAAATATTAATTTTATTTGTAGAATATTAATATATTAAATTTTGTCAATAAGAGTTAAATTTAAAATTTGTAATAATAGAGATTTGAAAAATTTAGAAACAATAAAAGTTGTGTTCACTTTCGAATCAGAGAATGTTTATAATTTCCCATTCAATAATCGTGCAATCTTTTGAGCAGGAGAAAACCTTCTTGAATTCGGGAATATATAGGATATTTTGTATTGATCCTGTGTGCCCCTTTCCTTGAAGCTGAGTGAATTTGCAAGAGAATGGATCGAAACACTATTTTTAACAATTTTCTATGTAAAAAAACTGAAAAATGAACATCGATTTGGTTTGTTCCAATTAAAAAATATTGTCCAATTTTTTCTAAGCAATGTATTTCTGAGTTCATGGACATATTGAAACTAGTTTTTCCATTTCTAATGTCAATTATCTTTCATTTTATTTTAAAATCCCTAAAAAAACTCTTAATTTTACAATAAATTATAACCTTTATTTCCTTATCTAATGAAACGGTAAGTATTTGATTATTATTAAAGGACTGTATCGCTGTAATTTCATCTTCATGAATTCTAAAAGAGAAAACACTTTGTTCTGTTCGGAAATCCCATCCCTTCAGAGATTTTTCCTCATTAAAATTTACTATTAATTTTTTTTTCTTTCAACCTTTAAAAATCTATCAAGTGATCCACTTAAAATTAAAGGGGCTTTATCAGAATTCATTCTATGAATTGCACTTATCCTTTGTCTATGTTCATGGAATGTTTGATTTAGTTCATATTTTTCGATATCCCATAACTATTATTTTGACTCACTTGATATAATTTTAAAACAAACCTTTAATGTTTCATCTCCTGAGGCAGAAACAAGTGAATTTTGATTGTATTTCTCTAAACATAAAACTCCTCCCTCATGTCCTTTAAGGTAAGCCATTTGGTTCAAATTGCGAGGATCCCACATCTGAAATATTGAAGGAATAAGATAAATATTTAAGTCACAAAAAAACCCTTATTAAATTATCTGCTCCTCCTGAAAACATTATTTTATTTGATTCATCATAAAGCAAAGACCAAACCCATCTTTTATGCCTTTTGATTTCCTGGCTTGAAGTGTCCTCATTATTTATTTCCCAGATCTAAATAAGATGGAAACATATTCTATAATTTTTCTTTAATTTTACCTTTATTGAATAATCGTGAGATCCACTCCACAAAGTTTTCAAATCAGAGTCAAAAGCTAAAGAATTAATTGTATTTTTGTGTTCTGTATATTTCCTCATCAATTTAAAATTAAAAGCTTTGTTAATCAAACTATTATAATTTGAGCTTTTCTTTTCAAATCCATTGAGACTCTCAAAATTTCCTTTATGTAAACTTGGTTCTGTTGCCTCTATAACATTTTCCTCTGTTTTTTCTTTGATAACCTCTTGAACAAAAAGAGCAGATTTTTTAAGTTCTTTGTGAGTTTTTCTGATTCTTTGGAAACTGTCATTTTCAGGCTCTTCATATTTGTAATTCGCATTGTCACTCATTGGTTTTTTAAAAAATTTGTAATCATTATTAAGCATTTTATTTATTTTTTTCGTAGAAAGTTTCTCATCTATAGAAAGATTTCGAACATCCACAAAATAATCTCTTTCTTCTGGCTCTTTTTCAAGACTTTTCAATAAATACCCTTTATTCTGCAAATTTTTATCACTCTTATTTCTAGATTGGTGATTATTTCCCAGAGAAGACTCACTTTTTGGAATGGCAGTCAGTTTCGGTTGGGAAGAAGACTCTTTAAAATCATAGGCAGAGTGGTTTTGCACCAAAAGTTCTATTGATTCTTGATCTTCAGCATAATTCCTTATAGGATTGTTCAAATTGGAATTAGAAGCTTTCAAGTTAGGACTACATAAAATTTCATTTGTAAAATATTATTTTTTTTTTATTATGAATACTTGTTCGGTTTTTTGTATTTCTTCAAAAACTCTTCTGAATTGTAGTAATTTTCTGAATGATTTGCATCTTTTTGAGGAAAGCCAAATCTCATAGCTTCTGGATTACACATATCCAAGTTATGAAAAGAATGATTATAATTATATTCTTGATATTGTGGCTTATATCTCAAAGCAGATTTAGCTCTGTTGTGATTGGGATTGTTTTGATTTTGATAGACATTGTAATTTTCAGGTCTGATGGAATGTGGGTTTTCAATTGGTTGGTATTTTTCCGGACGTGAAGTTTGGCTTTTGAGAGTGTTGGTTTTTTTAACTTTATTTAAAGGTAACTTTTCAAAATCATTTAATGTTTTTGAAGTTTCTTTATTTCCGATACAATGTTTTTGATATTGAATGAGAGTCTTTGAATTCTTATATGGATTTTGATTGATTTCTTTCTTGTTATTTGAATTTTGAAACATTCTATTGTTAATAGAATTTTCATATAAAGTAATGTTGGGGGATAAGTTTTTGGCTTGTGATTTATTATTTACTCTAAAAGAAACTTAAAAATTATTTCAAAATTTTTCATACTTGCTATATGGAGAGGGTGATGGATTATAAGTGTTTTTTTTGGAAGTTTCATTGTTTCTAGGTGGTGAAGGATTTTTTGTAGTTTTTTGATATGTAGTTTTATTTTTTACTATTTTGAGATTAGGAGTAAAAAAGTTTTCATTGTTATTAGTAAGATTTTTTTCGATTTCATTCAGTTTTCTTTTCAAAATGTCCATATTTTCATTAGGGTCAAATTTGTTTAAACTGGATGAAAATTATTTAAAAATATAATCAATTTTATATTTTTACTTATTATAAGTGAAATTATTATCAGTATATTCCATTTGATGGAGGTATTTTCTGCTTGATGTATCGTAGTCCTCTCCTATTGCATCTTTTTGTGAATCATTCTCATATTTCTGATAGAACTCTTTATCAATCGGTTTTGAATACTTCGATAATAAAAAAAATTAAATTGATTTTAGAAAGAAAAATTGCTAGAGATGATCCTTCATAATTTTCGTATTTTTTTGAAGATGGATTTGGTGTAACAGTTCTTTTTTCTTTATAAGATTTACTGTTTACAAACTCATAAACTTTCTGAAAAGACTCATTGTTTTGCAAAAAATCTCTTTCTTCCTTAAAACTCTGAAAAAATAAAAATTTCTATTTTTTGGAAAGAATCTCTTTACTTTTTCATTTGAAACATTTGTAAAAGAAGATTGGTTAGTTTCATTCCTTTATAAAATATTGATTTTAACAATTATTGTTTTAAGAAAGAAAAATAAACTTTGTATTATCAATCTGCTTATTGCATTTATTGCAAAAATTTTGCAACCAAGAATTTTTTTCAAAAGTTTTGCAAGTGCAATAAATGCTGTTGTTTTTAAAATTGTTTGAAAAGGTTCGAGAATGTGATGGTTCTTTATTCGCTCCTACTTTTTTGGGCAAGTCATATTTTTTAAACATCAGTTTAAATATTTAAAAAACAAAATAGTAAAATTAATATTTTTTTTGGAAAAAATATTTTAAAAAGAAAAAAAAAAAAAATTGTTTCTAAATTTTTTTCTAAATATTTTTTGTACTCTGAAAATTTTAAAAAAACGATCACAAATCAGTTTTTTTAATTGGTTCAGAATTATTTATTTCATTTTTTATGGTATTTTTAAGAGTTTCAATGAGAGATTTTTCAGAGAAATCATTCAAATCTATCTCAATATATTTGCTATTGTTGAAAAATAACCTTAAAACTGGCACTTTTTCAATCCCCGCTAATGAAAATTCACTTCCATAAAGTTGCATTCTTCCATAATAAACATAGAATCCATTGAAAAAATTTTGATCATTTTTGGCAAACTTTTCCATAATAACGCTTAATTTTTTAGAATGCAAACAGAAACTTGCAGAATATTCAACAATATGAATAGATCTTTGGAATTTCGGGTGGAAAAGCTTTAAAAAACTATTCAAAACATCAGGATCTATATCATAAATTTTAGAATCTTTAGGTTTTGTTTGATGTTTGAAATGCGACTTAAATCCAATATAATTGTTACTTTCATGAAAAAGTGACTCAACTGAATTAATAATTTGGAAATATGTTGATTCTTGAAACTTATTGCTTAAAAAATGAGTATAAACTCTCTTGTTTTCTTTTGAAATTTTAAATGCAGCAATAATCGGCACATCTTTTTCACTGAAACCCATAAAAAATGCCAATCTTCGAACCATCACATCTTCGGTATCAAGAAAAGTAAAGACAAGTCTTTTGGGATTGAAAAGAGGTGTAAAATATTTATCTTCTTTATATTTCAATTCTAAAATATAGCTTCTGGTCATATTTTTGAACAGTCCGACTATAAAAGAATCGTAAACCTTCGTTTTTTTTCTATAAAAGATCCCAATCGAAATAATAGATTTTTCTATTAAAAAGTTCTTAACTCGATGATTAAAATGCTCTAAATAAAAAGGATGTGAATAGTTTGTAAAAAATTCCTCGAATTTTTTTGCAAAAACTGGCTTTATTTCCTGTGTGATTTTCAATCTTTTATCGAAATTATCATATCTTCTTCTCAATAAAACAAAAGAATTGTTAAATCCTTCTTCTTCTGGAATAAGAAAATAATTGAAAATTTGAGGACTCGCGTCAACCAAAGCAAAATTATAAAGGAGATAATCGGATTTTTCAGAAAAAGACTTAAAAATTTCTAAAATTTCTTTGATTTCTAGAATATTTCCGATCAAAAACAATTGAAATTTAGCCTTATTGTTTTTTAATCTCTCTAAATTGCTAAAATGTGGTATAGTTTTGAAAAATAACAGGTCAATTAAATATTTCATTTCAGTTTTTGTATAATCATAATTCCAATCGAAAAATGATTGAGTGTTTCTTTCAAAGACTTTAAGGGAAGGATATCCTCTTAAATTCAGCAGTCTTGTAAGATTTTTTTCTTTGAGAGCATTGACTTTATAGAATTTCAAGTCTGAATTCGAGGAATAGTAACTGGAATAAACATCCGATAAATTTGAGATTATTTCATTTGAATGACTACAGAAACTGGTATAAAACAAAATAACAGAGAAATTCTGTTGATTTAAGGTTTTGTTAAAGACTGATTCTTCTAATTCAGGTAGGTCATCGGAATAAACCAATTGGATTGCCAGGAAAAGCAATAGGAAATTTAAAAGAAACTGTGAAAATTTCATGTTTATTTTATTTTTATTCAAATTTTATTATTTAAAATAGTTTTTCGGATATGAAAAAAAATTCAAATTTTTAAATTATTTAAATATTGAGGTTTATAACAAATTTATTATATAATTTCTTGAATTTTTTCGTAAATTATTTTTGCATTATTGTTTATTTTCTTTTGAATCATCTAAGGTTTTTCTCATATGTGTCAATAATAAATTAAGTTTCCTAATAGTTTCGTCCTGAAATTTCGAAAAATAATTATATTTAGTCTTTAAAAATTAACAATCTCACCTTTTTTGTGATAGTATCCTTGATTCGAGCCTCAAACTCTAGAAATTCATTATGGGCTTGACTTTTAAGTGTTTCTATTTCAATATCATGATTTTTTTTCATTTCTGAATTTTCTGCTTTTAATATTTGAATTTCTTCCTCATTTTCTTCTTTATTAATAAAAAATAAATAAATTTTTTTTAATTCTTTACGATTTTTATTTGGTTCAATAGCAATTCTTAAATTTTTAAGTGATTCATCTTTAATTTTATGAATTTGTTCTTGAGCCAAAGCCTTGTATCTCGAGAATTCATTCTCCTTTTCAAGCAGCTTTTGTGAATAGTGCTCACATTTTAGACTCAAATCCTTTTTATCTTTCATCAATTTTTCAATAAAACTGCTGTATTTTTGAATCACCTCCGATATCTCTTTTTTCTGTTCTTCTAAGCCTTTTTCTATTTGGTTTTTCCTATTGAAATTTTTTTTTTCTTTCTAAGTTTTAAATAAAAATGAAGACATTTCTAGTATTAAAGCTTTGTTCTCTGTTTTCAATTTGGAGTTTTCATTTCTTAAATTAATGTTCTCCATCTTTAATTTCTGAATTTGGTTTGAAGACTTTAGTTGAAATCTTTTGGTGTGGTATCGATTTTTAAAGAATCTTTGCAGTTTATGAATTTCCTCGAAATTTATCGTATAAAACTCATTCAGCAAAATTTTTTCATTGAGGGTTTGCTTCAAATCACCGATATCTTTATGAAGTAATTGTGAATTTTCTAAGCTTTCAACAGCTAAAACATGATTCGACTGCAATTCTCGGAAAACTTGGTTCTCTTTATTACTTTCTTCCATCTCCAGATAATCTTTTAAAAATAATATTTCCTTTAGTTTTTTGGATTTTAGAGAAAATTTCACTTAATTCCTCAAGAATTCGTTTTTGACCTCCTTTTTTGGCTTTTTTCTGAAGGTGAATTCTCGAATAAGATCCTTCATCATAATTAAGATTTTGCTTTATTTTATCGAATGAACTCAATTTTTTAGTTAATTCCTCACATAGATTTAATTCGGTTTTTTCACTATCATTGTCATCAGCATTGTATTGTTCTTGAATTTTATTGATGGTTTTGTTACCATAATTTTGAAGAAATAGATCCTGGGATTTAGCTTTTAAAAATTGCCCCTATTCATTATTTAATTCTTTTGAAATATAAGTTAAAAATGCACTTTTGAATCGAGGAAAAGGTTTTTCTGGTTTAAGGTGTGAATTTTTTCATAGGATTGTGGGAATGTTTGCATTAATGAATTGAATGTTTTTGTTTGAATTTTTTTTAAATTTTTAACATTAGAAAAAACTGAAAGAAAAAAAAAATTACAAAAAATTTTTTGAAATAATTTAATAAAGAGCCAAATTTAAATTTCAAAAATCAAAATAATTTTTCAACGTAAAAAATTTGAAGATGTCTGATGAAAATCAAATAGATGCAAAAGGCGATGTATTTATATAACTTCTTCAACCTTTAACCCTTCAAACCTTCAAAATTTTTTTGTAGATTTCAATGATTGATTTGGAAAAAGAGAATTTATTCCTTTTAAATTTTCAAATTGCAAATCTTCGAAATAATTTTATCTCAATGAATTTCCCTTCTTTTGGAGATCTTTTTTCCAACGATCTCTCAGAAGTAGAAAAAACTGTCAATTGGTTGATTTTGGCATTTTTATTGTTTTTCTATATTATTTTTAAAAGTTTTTCCGAAATCCTTTTGCAAAGACATAGGGAAATTCAAAGCAAAATTGATATGATGGATAATTTTCGACGATTGGAATCTGAATTAAATTATTATAAATCTCAAAACGAGAGATTATCAACTCAAAAAAACCAAATGGAAAAAGAAATTAAAAACAATTTGAATAAATTCAATTGTTTGGAAAAAACTTACAAAGAAACGATGTATAAAATTTTCCTAAATTTTTTCACAAAACTTATTAAAATTTAGAGAGAAATTTAATGGAGATAGAGAAGAATTTACAAAACAAGCAAATAAATTGCAAAGCCGAGAGATACAATTTATCCATGAATTAAGAAAAAAGGAGTTGATTTTTGTGAGTGCACAAGAAAAGCTAAGGAAATTGCAAAACGATAAAATTGTTCCATATTTGAACAATTGTGTTTCTTCACAAAATTTATCATCTTCTAATCTAATGAAGGTTTTTGAATTTTTTCTAAAAATAATAATGTGAATTATTTTGATTGCAGTGTGAAGAAAAATGTTCAATGGACGGGTTTCAAAAATTAGCAAACGAAAACGAAAAATTGAAAGAGTTTCAATTGGAAACTCAAAAAAATCTAAGGGAAATTTTGGAAACCAGAAAAGACTATTTGCTCAAAACTTATGCTATCAATAATCAGAATGGAAAAAATGAACAAATTATCAAAAATCTAAAGAATTTTCAACTTTTAAAAACCGAAAATCATTTTAAAGTCTTGAGCATTATCAGATTAGAAGAAGTTTTAGCAGCTTTTAATGAAAATTTGAAAAGATTCAAACACTTTTTTTTATTTTTCAATGAGAATTCTGCAGACTACCAAACTCTTAATGATAATGAATTCGAATTCAAATTGAACGAAATCAAAGACATTAATGAATTAAAGAATCTCATAAGTGTTTTTTTTAATGAAAAATTGAATATAATTAATTTTATTTAGGAAAATATAAATTTCTTTCTTCAAATCAAGATGATTTATTAAGCAAAATAATATTTGTTAAAAATGATTTGACTGGAATTTGTGGTCAGACACTGAAATCAACAATTGATGAAGAGAGGTTCTTAAATAAACAATTTTTTAAAATATAATTTTAAAAAAGCATCAAAGAAATGCAAAATGAATTCGAGTCAACAAAAAAATTCGTGCTTGAGCTTCAAAATCAATATGTAAAAATTATAATGAGCATTTTTCAATTGAATTCATTTCATTTTAGGAGAGCAACAAGAAAAAGAAGGAGTCTTTTTCTAACAATCACTTTTTAGAAGAAAATACCTTAAAAATGAATGAAAAAGAAAATTTATCTGATTATTTAAATCTTGTAAGTTAAAAAACCTTGTTTAATTATAAAAATTATGTATATTTTGCTTAATATTTTGATTTTTATCTTTTTGAATAAATTAAAAGTTCTTTTAAATAATATGAATTGAATAATTTAAATAAAAAATTTTAAATAAAAATTGATCGAACCCAACATCATGAATCGTTTTTTCCTTTTGATCTTTGTTATTTTCAATTTCTATCTTTATGTTTTGCAAGCAAGTTTATTTTTTTTAAAGATGAGAAAACTATTTTTGTAAGAAAAACAAAAGAAATCTGCAGATAAAAGACCATTAGAAATTGAGCCAGACCTTTATTGTAATGCATGTCAAGCAATTGTGAGAGAAGCCTTAAAAAAATTGAGTCATAGAACATCAGAATCAGATGTATGAAAAACAGATTTATTATAAAAAAACTTCATGAACCTTTAGGTTTTTGAATCTTTAGAAAAAATCTGCGACCAAAATAATTTATATGTTTATGAATTCCCACCACCTGAAATGCAAAAGGGATGCATCGCTTTTATTGAAGTAAATTTATCAAATGAAGAGAATAAACTGAATTTATTAAAAAAAATTTCAGGAGTGGCAAGAACTTTTGGAGCAACAACTGAATAAAAGAAAGAATAATGAGGAAGTTGAACAAAGAATTTGCAATGAAATAACAAAAGTTTCGTTTATTTGATTGAGAAAAAAATATTTAAAATTCGTTAAGGCTTGTGAAGGAATAGACTTAGAAGCAAAAAAAAAGGAAAAACGTCAAAAAAATAAAAGACCTGTATATAAATTGAATTTTATGAAATATTTTTTTTAATTTAATAGGATGTTATTATGGAAAGCCCCCCTGTAAGATCGAGGATTGTGACAGATTCAGAGAAAATTGACCTTTAAATTTTCAAAAAAATAAAATAAAATTAAATTTGGAATGAAAAAAAATTCCTTTAATAAAATTTGTTTAGGTTTTTTTTTTTTTTAAAAAAAAAGGAATTTTTAGCTAAACAAACGGCTCTCTGATAATTAAAAGGAAAAAAAATAATATTTTATTGATTTTATTAAAGTTTCACGAAAAAAAAATTATAAGCAAAATAAAAATATATAAATTTAAAAATACTAGTTTTCTCCCCTTTTATGTTCATCATTGAAATTTTGTAATAAATCCTTTTGATTATTTATGTTCATTTTCACGTTTTGAATATTGAACCCATTCATCTGATAAACTCCATTATTCATGAAATTGCCATTTCTACAATTTTGTGTATAATTGTTGCCATTGATACAATAAGCTTGATTTTGTGGTTGTAAAAATTGGAAATTTTGAATCAGATTAAGATTTGGCATCATATTATTTTGATTGGGAATGAAGGCAGGAACTTCATTATTTGGTTTCAAATAAATAAAATTGTTGAAAAGACTTTGATTATTGGAAATCTGGGCTGGTTTGTTCTGATTCATAAAACAATAAGTCTGGGCCTTTTCACTATTCATGTTTTCAAAGGATTCACTCTGTGTTTTAATCAGATCTTTGGTAACACTCCCTTCATTTTTTAAGCCATTTCTGTTGTTCATCACAATATAATGAGGTGTATTTAGATTAATATTGTAATTTTGGATGTTTGAAAGAGGATTGGACTGTTGAAATCCTTGGTTATTGATAAAATACGGAGAAGAGTTCTGCAAATAAACATGAGGAGATATTGTATTTTGAATGACCCTATATCTATTGTTGTTGTTGGAAATCATTGGAACTGATTGAGGTGTCTCTTGGGCGAAAGGGTAAGCGAAAATCATTTGTGGGTAATTTGAATTCATAATGTTTTGATTTTGGTAGATATTGCTGAAATTGTTTGGCATATTCATTACAGGCTGTTGATTGTTCACTTGAATGTTGGGAATTTCGGGCTCTTTTTCTATCGTTTTACTAGTGCTTTCTTGCTGGTTGTTCTCCATATATTCTTTTAACTGACGCAAATGATTTGAATCTGAAGAAGAATTGTTTTTCTGAGATTTCAAATCGTTCGTTGAAAGGTTTTGAGAACTGTTTCTATAGGAAGATTCTGATGAATCTCTGAGATTGCCTTTCATTTGAGAGGAAGGCATGGGGATTCTAAATGAATTTTACTAACAAATTTCTAATATTAAAGATTTACCTATCATTGAAGACCTTTTTGAGTTTCCTCCTTCTATATTTGAACCATTTTCTAATTTGTTTGCTATTGATTGTAATTTTCTTAGCCCTTTTAAAATAGAAAGGTCGTTTTAGAAAGAATTAAAAAATCAGTACAATTCTTTGTATTTTTCGGGTTTTGGTTTGATATTGCCTCTGAAAGCCTTTTCTAAAATTTCCTCCTCTAATTTGCTCAGAATCCTTTTAGTCTATGAAAAAATTTAAGAAAAGTTTTAAACGCAGATAAAAACCTTAGATTTGCCTATTTTGATGTCTTTATTTGTTTTTTTGTGATTTTTGTACCATTTTTGAACGTTCTCTAATGGTTCTTCAAAGCTCTGGGAGGCATTTGCAAAATCTTTAGAATTTGGTTGAGGATGCTATTTTATTCAATAAAAAAAAAATTAATAAAAAATCGATGAAATCATTAAAAAAAAAAAAAAACTGAATTTTGAAAATTTTCAGAAAATTTCAATAATAATAAAATTTAATTTAATCCATCAGTTAAACCCGAAATTTTCAGAAAATCAAAGAAAACTCGAATTATCTGATAAATTATAAGCTCTGCCTAATTTTTTGTTTTTAGCTTGGGAATTTAAAATTTACAAGCTTTGGATATGAAAAAAATAAGCAGAAAAATATTTTTATTTCATTTATAAGTGTTACTTTTGAAAGCCAATCTTTCAGGAGATTTTTCTTCTCATTTGAAATTTTTAAATATTTTCCTCTATATTTTTTTTTTTGGAACACTTGATCGATGCATTTAATCATGGAATGTGATGAATTTGACGACAAGCTCTAAAAAAAACAAAAAAAGTTAAAAAAAAACATTGCAAAAGAAAAATTTGTTTTTGAAACGTTCTTTACTTTGTTCATTTTTTTTATTCTTTCTTCAGTTTTTTCGAACTCTTGCATAGTTGAAGTTTTATGGGGTTTAAAAGCTAGGGAAATGAGTTGGGACTTGAAAATGAAGGCTAATAAGTTCTTATTCGATCAAAACAAACAGAGAAAACTCTGCAGGCTGTGGAAAAAAGAAGGTATGTGGATTTTGTTTGAATAAATTTATATTTTATGAAATTATAAAAAATCTCGAGCTTTTTCAATATAAATCACTCGTTTTTCATATATCTCGAATTTGTCTACAAAGTATCAAATTTTGAAGTCCCTTTTTAATATCGCAAATTAATTATTTTTAATATATATATTTCTTTAGATTTCAAAAAGTTTTCAAATAGTTTCTTAAAAAAAATGACGAAATTGTTCGTTTCTTTAACAAATTCTTTATATTTCCAGTTTTTATGTTTTTATGTTTTATTTTAAATTTTTGAAAAAGAAAACGTAAAGACGTAACACTCGAAGGAAAACACTTGGGAAATTCCTTGCAAGTTTTAAAAGTCGATCTGAAAATAAATCCATGAATTTGTTTCACATAAGTGAGCATGATTTTAATTAAATTTTTTTTTTTAAAATATCTCTGAAAATAGTTATGTTTCCCATTTTTTTTCTTCTTTTTTCTGATTTCTCTTGAAAATTGAAAAAGAATGTTCATTAGAAAATTTTTTTTCTTTTTAATATCAATTTTATTTGAAAATTATTTGGTTGCGATTAGAAGTGTTTTTTGTTTGAGGGAAAAAAGTTTCAATTTTTTTTGTTCTAAATTTTTGCTGTGTTTTTTTATTTTTTTTGCCTACAAACTTTTTTTTAAAAAATTAAAAAAATCAAGTTTTTATAATTTTTTAATGAAAATATTTTGGTCTCTTAAAAAAAAATCAAATTATGAATAATATCTTTTTTTTATAAAATGGCAAAATTAAGTTCGAACGATATTTTACCTTTGATTCACACATACCTCATCGAAATAGGTATGCAAAAGGTCGCGAAAAAATTACAAAAGGCTGCTGGGATTGATTTTCAGGAATATGTATTGAAAAAATTTTCAAAGAAATGAAAATTATTTATTTTTTTTTAGAAAAAGGGAATATCTGAAAAAAAATTGAAAAAAATTTGCAAATTTTACTTGAAACATCATCCGTACATTGAATTTCCAACTATTCTATAAATATTTTAGAAAATTACAAGAAAAATGCCAAAATGGAGATAAAGATTTAATAGAACCAGAAGAAGTAGAAGAAGAAGAAAGTCAAATTCAAACTAATGAAGAAGAAATAAAACCTATGGCAATCATTGATGAGAAAGAAGATGAAGAAATTGAGGAGGAAAAACCCAAATATTCAGTTCCTTTGAATGATAGCTCGAAAGGCATAGCAAAGAAGAATTTTTTCCAAAGAATTGATCGAACAAGACTTGATGAATTAAAACCTGAGCTTAAAGATAACACTTTCATGGTAATGATGATGATTTTATATATATTCATTTATTGATATTTTTTATTAAATAGGCTAAATTTAAATTCGGTCAAGGAGATGAATTTGGAAAAATCGGACATGAAAAATTAAAAGATACGAGAGGACGAAACTTCAAAAAGGAAAAATCTAAGCTAAAAAATAAAAATTTTCAAGGAGGTGGATTTCAAATCGATATTCACGCTAGAAATTCCATAAAATTATGAGTTATTTTCATATTGTAAAACCCTTAAAACAAAAAATTTCGCAAATTAATTGATTTCTTTTAATTATTTAAGAATTAAATTAACAAAATGCAACTTTTCCATTTCTAATATCGGATTTTTTGAAACAGGCATATATTGATTAATATGCGGAATTTAAATATGAATTGTGCTTGAAATTTAATTCATAAATTCAGTAAATTATTTAACTCATTAAAAACAAATTTTAAAAAAATAAATTCTATCTATTTTTTTATGATGAATAAATTAAAAAATGTTTGTTCTTCAAAAAGGTACTTGGCAATCCTTCACGTAATAAGGAATCAAACAACATATTACTCCTCCAAAGAAACACAAACAACACATCATAACGAGGTTTTATCTCCCGGTTCATATTTAACTTCAGTTACCACATTTGCCAAGCAATAAGAGCAATAAAAAGATTGCGGATCTCTCGAATGTATTTGATTTTCAATAAGGATTTGCTGTGGCACTTGTACTATTATTATCTGGTTTGGATCTTGTTGAGGGTAATTTGTAGGATATTGTCCAACATTTTGATTAGGGTTGGGCTGTTGTAATGGTGGAGGGTTGGGCTGTTGGTACGGCAGAGGATAATACATATTTTGCCGGTTTAATTGATAATATGCTTATGGGTTTGAAGGGGATTGCTGAAAGGGGACATAGGGTTTTGAAGTATTTTGGTTGGGGTTGTGGGATTATTACTGTATTTTTACTTTATTTTTTAAAAATTTCGGATTATTATCAGAATTTAAAATTAAAGCAAAATTTTAAGAAAGAAAATTTTTTTGTTAAAAACTTTTGGGACGATTTCAATAGTATATTTCTCAATTTCAAGCGGATCTCTGCTATTTTTGCTTTTTAAGACAAAACATTTCATCATTTTTTCTATGTATTCATTCAAATTTGTTTTTTTAAATCCTATCGCACATCCAATCAACCCCCCACAATAAGTTTCAGTATTTCCTCTTTTTGCTATAATTTCTTCAATGAATTTTTCATATTCAATTATTTTTTTTTGAGAAAAATGAATCCAAAGTCCTACGATTTTAATCCATCCCATATTCACTAGCCTTTATAAAATTTTAATTTAGACCAAACGAGCTTTTTTTTTGAATTTTTGATTGAATATACTCATAGGTCAACCATTGTGGATTTAATATTAGATTTTTCATCTAATGAATAGGCCATTTTGATATTCATTAATTTCACCAACGCCAAGACCCATAAAACCAAAGCATCAATCACAATTTCATTCGAGGGATAAGCTAAATTTCACTTGGAAAAACATAAAATCTCACAATACATCTATTGCTTTGTATTGACTGATTTGAAATAGCAGCCTGTTTCGTCATTTCTGAAAAAAGCTGATTTGAGGAAAATCGTTATGATTAATATTTTGCATTAAAAAACAAAAATTTTATACAATAAAGGGTTAATTGGGTTCAATGGGTTCTTTCAAAGTGGAAAATCTTTTAGGTTCTTTATTTGGTTGATTTTTCATAATTACAATTTCTTTAATAACTTTTGATATTTTTCCTTGTTCTAATTTGAAACTCATATTTTTTTTGAGATAAATTTTTGATTTAAGTAAAAAAAAAAAATCGAAATTTAATATGGGGAAAATCAAAATCTTGAAAACAAAATCCAAAGTTCAAATCTCTAATACTTCAGGTAAACATTTAAAATCGACTGACTTGGTTTTGTTATTCTCTGATTCTTAAAGAAAAAAAAGCAATTGAAGACATATTCTCATCATTAAAAACGAAACCCAAACTAATTTCCAAAGAAAAAAAGGAGGCACCTTCAAAAAAAATGATAATGAAACCCAGAAAATCAAGTTTTAATAAAAAAATTCCTTACATTAATTCTTTTAGACTTCGAAAACCGAAAAAAAAATGAAAATGTGTACAATGGTTTATTAAAAAAGAAAATGCTTGAATTTGTCTATTTTATTTGTCTTAAAAAAAGCTAATAACTCTCAAAGAAAAACAACAGAAGAAGGTTACATGGTCTACTCATCTGTTGAATTGAAGATTGGCAAAGGTTATTTCTAAAAAAAAAAAACCTATAATTTTAAAATGAAAAAATAATTTAGGAGGAAATACAAATCTTTGTCCTTTTGATTGTGATTGCTGTTTTTAATTAGAATTGATTAATAAATGAAAAAAAACAAAAATTTCTTAATTTTCAATTTTTTTTATTTCTTCAAAAAAAAGCAAAAACTTCATTACAATGATTGATTTATTTAATTTTTTTCTTTCTAAAAATAACATATTAGTTAATAAAAATGTAAACTATTTTATAGTCTAATTAATTTAACAAGAAATTTTTTGGAAATTTAAAATAAAAAAAGCAAAATTTCATGTTTAATAAATAAAAAATAGTAAAATTTAAGAAAATAAAAAATTGGAAATTTTTCAAAAAAAATTTAAGCAAAAAACTCTAAAATGAGGATTTTTTAAGTTAAGTGAACACCCCTTATGAATAAATTATAAACAGGGAATGTACATCTTAGAAGGACCGAAAATACTCCTCAAATGAGTAACAGTTATCAACTTCTTGAAAATACAAAAAAATCAACTGAAGAGATTCTTCATGAATTGATGTTTAGTGATTCAAGAGTCAAAGAATAATTGAGCAAGCATGAAAGAAAAGATGACATTAATAAAACACAAACAGAAGAAGAGTCCAGCCACCGAGAAATCCAAATGTAGGATAAATCAAAATGAAAGAAAAAATGCGAAGTTGAAAATGGCACTTGAGATAAGATTACAACGATCGATGAAGACTATCACTATACTCAGTGGATTCACTCTTTTAATATAAGGACACTCATAATTGTAATGATATGGATTGAAAGCTCTTCATTAAATTCAAAGGTTGAACTGGAGAAAACTAAGTCTATCATCTATCAATGATCAAAAAAATCGGAAGACTTGAAATATGCCATTGATGAAGCTACACCAGTGAAAATGATATCAATATATATATATTTTATGAATTCTCTTATATATTATAAATGTTCTATTAATTAAGCTAAGACTTTAACAATTGTTTTTGTTTTCCTTTTTTTTCTCTTCAATCATCATAAAATACATCTTTTTCAGATCATTTTCCTTTTTTTGATCACTATTGAATTTTTTTCTATCTCTCCAATACAACATTCAGATTCTACATCACAAATCTTTGCTCTTCAGAATCCAATGCGTAAAAATTCTTGTAAGTTTTTGATTGGTTGCATTTGTAGGAAAATCATATTCCATAAAAAGGCTTTTCGGAACTTTGGCACTTTTATTTTGGAATCCAAGTGTTTTGAAATTCCTCACCCTCTAGGAATTTTTTTAAATTTTTAGCTAAAAACATTAATTTTTTGTGTTAAATTTGAGTGAAAAACATATGTTTCTAATTATTTAAATGTATCAGGAAAGCTAAATAGATTACTTAACTGGTTTAGTCGTCAGACTCCAATCATCTATCAGAAGAAAGAGTAATTATGGCACAAACTATGATAATATATTTTTTTGCTGAAGAAAAAACAATCCCAAGATTAAAGTTCACTTTTTTATAGCGAATTTGAGATCAATTCAAAATGCCCTTTTAGGAATATTGCAAAATACTTCAGAAGTTAGAAGTGAAAGGGTATTGAATCAAATTAGTCGATTTCTAGAAGAGGAAGTTTTCCATCTGTCATGCATTGATCAAATTTCATCAAAATTTCAAAAATTTTGTTTTCAAGAAGCTTGCGAACAATATTTTGGCAAATATTTTAAACGCCATAATCAACCAACAGAAGATTTTAGTACTTTATTCTCAAGTGGAAAGTTATATTGCCCAATACCCAGTCTTTCATAGGATAAAAATTTAAGATGGCTTTTAGCTCATTTCATTCAGGGTTGTGAAGGAAATAAATTTAGTAAGGAAAAGTTGGTTCTGGCCTTTATTGTGAGATAGCGACATTTTATAAAGGAAATTACATTTTAAACTATACCAACAACGAAATCATGCTTGCTCCACCTATTTTTTCAATAAATGTTGAAAATTTTAGCATTCATTTTGACGAAATGGAAACATTTTAGTTTTTTAATCAATGATTTTAATAAAGTAATTATAGTGTGCATTTCTCCTGGTGAACTGATCTCTTGTAATCTGATAGAGAATGAAGTGGACATTTTAGAAAACAGATTTAACTTTCCAATTTCATTTGCTAGAATTTGCATGCTGGTGTAGCCAATTCAACTAAGATTATTATAAGAAGTCATTGCATATCAGATTTAAAGTTTGCGAATTGAGCACTTCGAACTCTCATTGAATCCAGCAAAAGGATTATTTTTGAAATCAAAGGACTCACATTTTTGTCCAATCAAAAGTATTGAAAATGGAATTCGAATTTTATAGTGTAAATGTGAAATTCTTAATTTTTCTGATCAAGATTAGTTAGGTTTTTTCTTCTTGAATTTTTTTTAATTCATTATGCAATATGATTTAGTGAAATTTAATTTAATTTTTTATTAAAAGAAAATAATTATTATTTTAATTTAAAAATTTTATTAATTTTTGATTTCAGGTTTAAAAAATAAAAATATTCATATAGGAGTATTTATTAATTTCAAAAAATCAGTGAATTGAATATCCGACTTTTGCTTTATAAAAGCCCCTTTCTTTTTCAAAAAATAATTAAAAAACAAATTTATGTTTCAAAACACTAAAATTACAACAACAGTCGAAGCTCAAAGGCTTGAAGATTCCAAGCCATGGCGAAGGTGGGGACCTTATTTGAGTGAGCGTCAGTGGGGAACAGTTCGTGAAGATTATAGCGCTGATGGAAACTATTGGGATTATTTTCCTCACGACCATGCAAGATCTCGTGCCTATCGATGGGGCGAAGATGGTATAGCTGGTATTTCAGATTATGGACAAAATCTCTGTTTTGCTCTGTCTCTCTGGAATGAAAAAGACGAGTTCCTGAAAGAACGACTTTTCGGACTTACCGGAAATGAAGGCAACCATGGAGAAGATGTCAAAGAGTATTACTTTTACCTATCTAATACACCAAGTCACTCCTACATGAAATATTTGTACAAATATCCTCAAGAAGAGTATCCTTATTCGAAGCTAGTTTTGGAAAATAAAAAAAAAAGAGATCAACCTAATCGAGGTGGAATGGAATATGAGTTGTTGGATACTGGCGTGTTTGATGAGAACCGATACTTCGATATCTTTGTTGAATATGCAAAAAAAGATGCTGAAGATATTTTAATCAAAATAAATGTTAAAAATCATGGTGAAAAACCAGCAAAAATTTGGGTACTTCCTACGCTATGGTTTCGCAACATTTGGTCATGGGATGATGAAGAAAAAGTAAAACCGAGTCTTAACCTAAAGGCAGGCTCTCCAGATCAGCATAGACCATGCAAGCCAAATAACCCGAGTTCAGATCAGCACATAGTTGAAGCTTCATGGGAAAAAGACCGAAAAATGTGGTTTTACTGCCAAAACGCTTCTGCTTTGCTTTTTACCGAAAATGAAACTAATACTCAACGACTCTTCAATCAACCAAACACCTCATCTTACGTCAAGGACAGCATAAATGAATATGTAGTTCACAAAATTGACAAAGCGGTAAAAGAAAAAAATGGAACAAAAGCATCAGCTCTTTATTTCTTGGAAGTTCAACCTGGCAAAACTGAAACAATCCGCCTAAGACTCAGTAATGTCGAAATAACTTCTTCAGCATTCGATTCAAGTTTTGATGCTGTATTCGAAAAGCGTGAAAAGGAAATGAATGATTTTTACGATTGCTTGTGTCACCCTGGTCTAAGCTTGAAAGAATGGCTTAAAGGAGATAAACAAAATCCAGAACCTCCCAAAGATCGATTAAAAGCAAGGAATATGGAATGGAAACACTTTTTTGCTGCAGATGTATTTTCAATGCCAGACAAATGGGAGTATCCATGGTTCGCTGCTTGGGACTTGGCTTTCCATACCATTCCTTTGTCAATTATAGATCCAGAGTTTGCAAAGCAGCAACTTCACTTGTTAACACGGGAATGTTATATGCACCCCAATGGACAACTACCTGCTTACGAAGGTAATTTTAGTGATGTCAATCCTCCAGTTTCAGCATGGGCAGCTTTGAAAATATATAATATCGAGAAAAATATTTATGGGAAAACTGACAGTGACTTTCTCAAAAGAATGTTCAATAAGCTTTTGCTCTATTTTACATGGTGGGTCAACAAAAAAGATGAAAACTCCAATAATATTTTTGAAGGTGGTTTCCTTGGACTAGACAATATTTCGATAATCGATAGAAGTAACCCTGGAATTAAAGGCTTTTCAATTGAACAAGCCGATGGCACAGCATGGATGGGGATGTTTTGTTTAAATATGCTACAAATTTCTGTTGAAATATCTAAAACAGATGAATCATACCAAGACTGGACAAATAAATTTTTGCAACACTACTTCATGATAACAGATGCAATGAACTCCATTGGTGTTGATAAGAGCGGACTTTGGGATGATCAAGACAAATTCTATTATGACAAGTGGCAAATAGAAGGCAAAGAAGGGCCACTCAGAATACGTTCTATGGTTGGTTTAATACCACTTTATGCTATAGAAATTATTGATATTGATGCGCTAAAACCATCAGCTCCTCAAAATTTCTCTGATATTGAAAGTCATAAAGATCTGCGTAATCAAATAATATGGCTCTTAAAAAAAAGAGAATTGAATCAAAAAGGTCAAAAAGTATCCATATGTACAGTCCGTGATAAACAAGAAAAAGAAGGGGATAATCATCTTGATTTCAACTCTGCTAAGAGTATAGTGTTTTCTTTTGTTGATGAAGAACGGCTCCGTCTTATCTTAAAACCAGTTTTAGATGAAACTGAGTTTTTAAGTTCTTATGGAATTCGTTCTTTATCGAAGGTCTATCAAAAACCTTTCTCAATTGTTTACGAAAATGAAAACTTTTCAATGGAATACAACCCAGCTGAATCTAAGACAAATATGTTTGGAGGCAACTCCAACTGGCGTGGTCCAATATGGTTCCCTGTGAACTTTATTTTGATAGAGTCACTATTTAAATATCATAGATGGCTTGGCAATGATTTTCAAGTTGAATATCCTACAGGCTCAGGCAAAAAAAAGAATTTAAAAGAAATAGCAATTGATTTGTCAAAAAGAATGACCAGAATATTCGAGAAAGACGAGAATAACCGAAGACCAGTGTTTGGCACTTCAGCAAAGTTTCAAGAAGACCCCAATTGGAAGGATTATATTCTTTTTTATGAATATTTCCACGGAGATGATGGAGCTGGAATCGGAGCTAGTCATCAAACAGGTTGGACAGGTCTTGTGGCGAATATGATACAAAATTATTGAAATTATTAAGGAAAATTGAAAAAACATTTGATTTTAATTTATAATTTAAATTTAGAAAAAAAATAAAAACAAAATTACATCTTTTTAATATTTCCCTTAAAAAAAAAATGAGGAAATTAAAATAAAAATTAAATTTTTTTTCTTTTTTTACTTAAATAAAATTTAAAATCAATCATTAATTAATTTTTCGAGGTGAACAAATTTTTAATTAAAATTTTATAAAAAATAATAAAAAATTAAATTTTGTAAAAAATTATAA
>JFJP01039632.1_pt1 | contig 21190 bp, 24 predicted proteins | sample 431651 | NCBI WGS metagenome assembly JFJP01 (sample SAMN02602958, study PRJNA72255) | Microbial mat metagenome, whole genome shotgun sequencing project. | biome: fresh water; feature: sink hole; material: water; isolation source: purple microbial (photo- and chemosynthetic) mats found in...
AGTCACTCTGTAGCTCCTCCATAAAAAGAGTGTCGTTCTTTGATTTAATAGTTCGTTCATTAAGGCGAAGGTGTGCTATGACGTTTGGTTCTGACCAGTGGGAGGATTGGTAGGCTCGTTGCTCACTATATGCCTTTTCGCCACGGTTCTTAAAGTCTGCTACTGATTGAGCAGATTCTTTTGTGTCAAATAATTTATCTGAAGCTGGGTTACCTTGGTCATCATATACTCTAAAAGCACTGTCTTGACCTTTAATTGTGTACTTTACTTTTGTTTCTACTGGTGCCTGTATCAATATCTCACGGTAGTTCTCTCCACCGTCTAGGGTGTATTGGGAGTATTTGGTAGGATTAATTTGACCAGCTTCTTTTATTATTCTGTCTCTTTCTGATAAAGTGATTCTATTGTTGTAAAAATCTTGTATTGCTTTATCAGCTACTTTTTGATTAGTGGTTTCTTGCCTCACCGTCTCCACAGTTCCCTTCAACTCAGGTGCAAACTCACTTGCTACAGCACGAGTAGACTGTCCTTTAAGGTTGTCGTATTGGTTCTTCGGTACGGTGTATGTCTTGCCGTCTACAGTAATAATCGCCTGACCTTTGGCATTGAGTTTTGGTTCAATGACCGTATTGGCAGATACAGTGAACTTCTGACCAGTTACGTCTTTCATGGGGATAACTACCTTTGTTTTTAGCGTGACATCTGTGGTAGTCTGGGGTATGTCAGCCTTACTTGTAGTCTTTGTAGTACTATATTGCGTATTTCGCTTGCCCAAGCTATTTGATTGAGAATCGATAAACTCCCTACCTGTGAGGGCGGTTGATTTTACTTTTGTCTTACCAGATAGTATATCTTCCAATTTGTTGGCTATTTTATTGGCATCCATATCTGGGTTGATGTCCCACACCTCGAAAAGTTTATCCAATTGTTTTTCCTGTAGTTTTGTTGTCCCTGTCTTGGTGCGAACAGAATCAATGAAAGCAGTAGCTAGTTCCCTATCTTGTGGGTGAATAGCTGTACCCCTGCCTTTTTTGGCAGGATTAGGTGCCTCTCCACCCAAGAAATTAGCAAAACCACGTTCGTCTTTCATGGCAGCGATGGTTTCGTTTACTAACACTTTCAGCTTAGTAACTAGTTTTTGATAGATTTCTTTTAGTTTTGCAACAAGGGTAAAGTCATTAGCTTTAATTGCAGCTTTCTGCATCTCTATGTTTTTCTTTATCAAACCCTCTGTTTCTATGATGGCTTTAGTTTTTGGAATACTTGCTGGTGCAACTAGTGGTTTATCTGGCACACGTAACTTAGCTGCTTTTAGTATCTTATTCTCTGGAATGCCACCTTTAACACCTTTCTTAAAAGTGTTCTGCATACCAACCTGTGTGATTTTTGAGGCTACCTTGCCACCAATTGCGCCACCAGCGGCAGCAGCTAATGGGCCACCTAGTGAACCTACCGCCATACCGATACCTGTGCCAGTTAGAGACGATGCGTACTTACCTAGTTTACCCCGGTCAACAATACGACCATCAAGCGCTTTGATACGGCGAATATCGTCTAGGTACATGGACAGTTGTTTATTTATGTCTCCAACATTTGCCTTCTTCCCATCGACACTCATTTCAATCTTTGATTCTTTTTCTACCACTTGGCGGTAGGTTTTTGCGATTGCTTTTCGGTAGACCTTGTCAGTGGGGGGTGATTGATAGTTAATACCATCTGTAGCACTTATCTTCGCATCGTGTACTTTATACAGTGGGATATTTCCACTACCATCTCCACGAATACGCAGACCCTTTAATTCTCCTTCAATGCCATCAAGCGCCTTTACCAAATCATTACCCTCTAGGCGTGATTTTAGAATAGTGTTTTCCATTACTTCTTTTAATGAGTCAATTGAGACAACGGCGTTTTCATCCTTTAACAAATTGCGAACCAATCCCTCAGTGTCATCAATAGTCATCTGCTTATATAGTTTTGAGGCAGTTTCACCATTTATCTTTCCACTTTCGTCTACCGCCTTAGATAGCACGTCAGATTGAGCAATGCGGGTATGTGAACCATCTACATCTTTAGCAAACTGATTTGATTTACGAATTGGTGCGTATTTCTCCTCCACTTTGGCTATCTCATCGACTACAGACCGCAGTGCTTTTTCTTCTCCACGAATAGAAAAGTTATCCGCTGCTTTTTTGAGCGTCACTCCAACATCGGGTACGGTCTTTGCTACCGTTTTAACGCTTTGTTCTGCTAGTGGTACTGCTTTCCCGGCCGTAGTTACGGAGGTGACAACATTAGCAACTGGCGCAAATAATTTAGAAACAATAAATTTATTATCATCTGACATTCCGTCATAAATCTCGGCCATTGATTTATCAACCCCAGGTATATTTGCTCCCATTGTGCTTTCTACTGCTCCGGCAAATTTCTTAGCAACTTTTTTTTCAAATTCATCAGTAGTAAACAGTTTTACTGGAGCAAGTGCGGCTGTTCCTGCCATGTTGGCAGCACCAGAAAGAATACCTGGTAGCGTTGCCGCTGATTTCTGAACTACATTAAGGTCTTTATTCTTCCAAATATCGCTTACCGATTGTGCTGCTTGCTGTCCAGCTTCTTTTATACCAGAAAAAGACTCTTTGATATCTGACGGAATATCAGTAATACGATTGACATTTGTTTGACTGAGAGGGTTGAGGTTTTCAAGTACTGGATTCTTTTTTTCTGGGCCGTATATCTGGTTATATTCTTCCCTAGTCATTCGCACACGAGTTGGTGTTGTGTCCAGTGTAGACGTAGAAAAAACAGGTTTGATACCGTACTTTTTCTCGTATTCGGCTCGTGTCATCTGGATAGGTTGCATAGTGCCTAGTCGGTTATCTCGATTTGTAATCCGTCTGGTGTATAGAGTATATTTGGTTGCTGTAATCTACTCAATACAGAACCAGGTAAAGCATTAGGGTTAAATTGGAATGTTTTTACCTCTTGTCCAAGACCTTGCTTTACCGCCTTTTCCATTCTCCCAATAAGGTTTTGGTAACGTACTAATTCTTGTGCGTTAGCTTTCTCACTACTACTGTACGCATCAAGAGTCGAACCAGCGGACAACAGTAATTCTGTATCTTTGTTAGACATTTGCGGGCCAAAGAATTTTTTAACATTAGGGTCGGTGTTGAGTGTCAAAAGATTTGTTTTTAGCGAATCTATCTTATTTTGTAGCTGCTTCACTCTTGTATTACCTACAAACAAATTACCAATTCCTTGCGTTATCATGTTTGGCCCAGTAGCGTCTACTAAATCCTTTGCCTCATTTATAGCTTTATTTAAGAAAGCAAACTGATCGAGTGATTTTTGTGCTGCATCTGGCACACCAGTTGCTCCGCCAGCATCACTTATAATCTCACCTGTCTGCATGTCAACTAGATTTCCATTAGAGTCAAATGCTGTGTCTAGTTTAGTTGCACTCGGTTTAGGAGCAAAAATACCACCAGTCTTACCCATCGCTTCCTCTAGTGTCTTGCTCGCCAACATAGACTGTACGGTAGCAGTAGAAGCCCCAGCTTGTTGTGCGTCAATGGCCAGGTTCCGAATAGCTGTCATGTTCTCCTTATCTTCATTCAACTTACGTTCACGGTCTGCTTGGGCACTTTCAAAGGCACGCTGTTCGGCTTTATTAAACAGTTCTTTCGATTCTTCGTAGTTAAATTTTAGTGTATCGTTAAGAATACTTTGCTTTTCTAGGTACGCAGAAACAGCACGGTCTGATACGGCTTTCGCAGAGTCGTAACGACCTTGAATACCCATTTGTATAATAGAGAGGTCTGCTTGCTTGCGAAGTGATTCACGTTGCGTGTCTTCTAGTAAGTCATTAAGACCACCTTGCAGCATACCTCGATTATTCTTTTCTAATTCTTCTGTCTTGCGAGTTAGAGCATGTTGTTCACTAAGTAGTTGCTGGTTTATGTCGTTTAGTTCAGTCTGAATATCATCAACACCACGTTTTTGAGAGTATGCTGTATCTTCTAAGTTAGTTTTACCCTGTACCGAGGACAGAAAATCGTTGTAAGCAGATGATGCAGTGTTTTTATTAGATAAAGCAATCGCTTGCTCGTTCTGTAGGTTCTGATTGTAGGTGTCGTTGGCAGTAGTAGCGTTATATGCCATTTCAGCGTTCATACCAGTGGCCTCCATCGCTGGCTTAGGCTGCGTTAGGTTCATTACGGGAGTAGTCTGTAATGTAGATGAGTTTATCGTAGTCGGTTTCAAACTATCCAAAACACCTTGTGCTTTTGCCAGTGTTTGCGCTGGTGTCTCTTTGGTTGTGGTCGTTGTTTTTCCTTTAGGAGCAACCATAGCTTTCGCTCTAGCCACTGTCTGATTTACAGTTTCGTTTCCTACCGATGTTTTTGTTGTTATCGCCATGATTACTTATATTATAACACGTATTACGAGCGCCTAGCTGGCAAGTTATAAATATTGTCTACCGACAATTCTTCTATTTGAACTTGTGAACCACGTAGCTCTACTTTCATTTGTAGGAACTTACCAGTGACACCTAACTGAGTCGAGAGAAAACCTTGTAGTGCATTAGTATCACCTGCTTCTATCTCAATCCACTTCTTCCAGTTTCTAAAAACAAAAGTAGATTTGTCCCCTGCTGCATACTGTTCATAATCTTCATCAATCGTTACTGTGTACGTGCCAGCATTTAAGCTCACGTTTGTTATGTGTGCCAAGATGCCTGAACCAGCACCACGAAGGAACTCTACTTCATCGCCTACTTCTGCTTGTGCAAGCCCTACTTCTGTTGCGGTGAAGGTGTTTGTCGCTGTCCATGTTGCCTGCCAAACATCTGTCCCAGTGATGTTAATAAAATCACGTCTATCATCTACTGTCCTATATTTTACCACGATTTTGTCTATATCTGATTTGAACTCACTAAATTTTAAGACAACATTATTAAATTTATCTGTGACATTTTGCGAGAATATCTTTGGTGTTATGAAATATCCACGGTTCTCAACCGAACCAGTCGTTGTCCATAGGTAGTCTACTATTGAAAGTGTCCTACTGGAAAGTGAACCCCCTGATATTAAATCAGTGCCCAGGTGTGGTGACGATATATCACGCTCGATTGGATAGACTGCCATTGCCCGACTATTTAGCATCGACTGTCCAAAATCTAAGTTTGGACAAAAAACAAGATACACACCACCATCCGCTTGTGAGGTTATGTCTATCGCAGTTCCTGCAATGGCAAGCGCTTTCGTTTCGGCTAGTTTGATGTGGGTGGCATCTACTTTTATCACGTAGTAAACGGTAGCATCTTGTAGCGGAGCGAGTCCGATGGCCTCATTAAGGTCAAAGATTACTTGTGTGCCAGTAATCGGTGCTGCAGTGACGGTTATTTGATTAGTAGTCGTATTTACGTCTGCTATAGCAATATTATCTGAGTCTACTTGGGAAATAGTGGGAGAGTAACGATGGTACATAAAACCAAGACTTGAGTCATAGCACCAGACACCATCTCGCTGATTTGTCAGTTTTGTTTGGTTGGCATCAGTTGATACGTTTATATACAGCAAGTCTCCGTTTGGTTTAAGACAATTGTGATACATGTTTACGTTTGTCTCGTCTGAGAGTACTACGTCAGTGTAGAACATTGGTAGAGCGTCTAGTTGGGTGAAGCCTGAACCATTAAATCGCAAAAGCTGCCCCTTCCCAGTAAAGCAAACGATGGAATCTTCATGCACACACACATCGTAAATTATGTTTGAATCTATCTCGTAAGCTGATTGGGCGGCGGTTCCGTAACCATTCCAAACGTACATAAAAGCATGACCGCCAGAGCGATTCATAGTCGATATGTACAAGTTTTGATTAAAGTATGCCAGTCCAGTAATATAAAAATCTGAAAGAATAGTGAGTGTAACGGTAAGCGTTGGAGTAGCAGTCAATGGACTAGGGTACAACTTGACTGTGTTCACATCGGCAATAGCTACCGAAGCCAAACTAATAAAGTTTTCTATAGGGTGTTGCGAACCTGTAGTTGCAGTTAGTGAAATATTTGTATCAGTCCACGTATTTGTAGCAGGGTCGTAGTAGTCAACGTCACTGTCTTGCGTCAACACCAATAGCCCGCTAGAAAAAATAGCGTCACTTTGTAAATCTCCTGACGGTACTCCAGATGTTACATCTTGGGTCGGCAATATTCCAAGTATCTTGTCTGAACTAACCTCGAATGGTTGGTCGTGTGTTTGTACCCAATAACCGTGGTCTTGGCTTCGTAAAATAACCGCAGGTTCATCAAAATCTGCATCAAGGCCAGAGTTTATAGTTGCCCTGGCAGAGTTAGACAATCTTAAATAGCCTCGTTTATCAAAAGTTATATTTCTAGTCTGTGAAATGTTACCAAATAAATCTGAGTTGTTTGATTGCTTCCACTGGTTTTCTTCTGGAATATTTATCATACGGCTGTCAAATCTATAGTTCCAGTAAATACACCCTTAGTGGTGGTCATGCGAAAGTTTTGTAAAGTACGGTTATTAAAATACCGCATTTGTCCCTCCTCTGTTGGGCTTTCTTGAGTAGCCTGAAAGAAAATATCTCGCACGTTTATTCTGTCCAAGACAGTACTCCGTAGTGCTTCACTTAGTACTTGCACACTAGCTAAATCAAGCGGAAGTCTAAGTTGCTGATTTTCTTTTTCTTTCTTCCACTGTAAAAGCTCCTGCACTTGAGCTTTCAATACACGCATCTCGTTTTTTTCTTGTGGAGTCATCATACTGGGTTTATGGTAGTACCATACATTACTCTTTCAATATCTCGCTCTCGTCTTCCATAGCGTTGCTGTATTTTCTGTTCGGCAAGTAGTACATCCTTCTCTAGACGGGCTACTTGAGACAGTCCCTTGTCTCTAGCGTATGTGTAAGAGGCTTTTAGTGGTAAATATTCATGACATAAACCGTCGATACCTGGTTTTTTAGTTGTATCAGATGTCAAAAAGTAAGACGCTTCTCGATTGATAAAGAGTTTAACTCCATCAGTAGCGTTGTACGACGGTATAAGGTCTAAAAAGATACCGTTTCCAGTCTTATCATAGCGATTAGGTACGCCTGTTTGGTTGTCTCCGTTATAGAACGCATCCATATCGGTGTCGCTTTGTTGGTCTACTGGGTCAATTTCAAAATATCTACCGTTTTGGTCTTTAACCATTACTTTATAAATATCTAAGATTACATTTCCTTGCCCGTCGGTAGTAAATGAGTAATCACGCTGTCCAAGTACCATATTGGTGGTGATGAATGGATAGTCAGAATGGTTTGAGTCGTCGTATTGCCACAATCCCCCTACCTTAAAAATGATGGAGAGAGCATCATCATAAGCCAGATTAAGCATCCCCGTGAATTGAGCCAGTCTCGTAGCATTTCCACTTATCTGTCCATCTTCAAAACCGCAGTTTCTTTCACAGATTTGGATTAGTCCGTTCTTTGTAGTGGTATTTGAAAATACAAGTGACATGATAATTATTATTACTGGGCTTACTTACCCTATACAACCTCCCATTGCTGAGAGGTTGTAAGGACAACTAAGACGTTGCGAATGGGGTTGCTACAGTTCCTGAACATTGGTTAGTTCCCTCGACCATCCAGCGAGTAGCTGAGAGGCAAGTGAATCGATACTTTGTTCCTTGGATTGCGCCAGTCGTTGTACCGTTACCTGAGAGAGCACGGTGAGTTGAACCGTTACCCTGGTAGGCAGTAGTTACTGTCGTTACGTTACTGGAAATAGTACCAATAAGTAGTTCAGTAGCTGCACCGGTGATTACCTTAGCGGCGTTCGATGTAATTGTAGTAGTAACTACAAAGTCAAAAAACGTGCCTGGCACTGCGAGTGGAAGTGTGAAAACAATTCCAGCCGCTCGGTCAAACAACACTGTAGAGCCTGACTCGTCAACTGACAGTGTACGGGTTGCTCCTTGACCACTGATGAGCGAAGCCTTGCTTCGTACCGTCTCAAATAGTGGATATTTTCCTGATGGATTAGCCATGATAGTTTAAGTTATCTGATAATGATGAACCTACTCTATTTAGACTACAAGAACATCAAAGAGTACCGGTACTCGCTTGTCCCAAGCCTTAAACTTGCGGTCAATACGAGATTCATAACCAACACCTGAGATTTGTGCTCCACCTACAACTGGGTTGACGATAGTCTTTACACGTCCATAGGTTGATTTAACAACATAAGCAGTGAAAGCCTTCTTAACACCAGCAAAGACGTGTCCTGAGACATTCTTTGAGGTTGAATAGTGCTCCATTCCCATGTATCGAAAACCTTGCTTGATACCACACTGGATAAAGCCACCATTGCGGTTAAGCAGTTCACCACCTCCAGCAGTTCGGATAGCCTCCTTGATGTTGCCGATGATGTCCTTGATGTTAGATACAGCAACAGTGATGTTACCAGCAGCGCCACCGATACTTGCGTTATCAAAGTTTGTCCACTGTGCGTGCTCTAGGAGCATTGCAATTTCCATTCCTTCGTTAAGCACGGTACCCATGTTGTCTGCAATCTCCATAAAGTCTGAGAAAGACTTTTGTGCGAGGTCGGCATCGTCAATGTGTTGTGCTGAATAAACGTAGTCACTAATAGTTACTGACGAATCTACAGTAGCTACGGCAACTGATGTATAACCAGTTCCACGAGTTCCTGTTGACCGTGTAGCGTCTGTTAGATAAGGGTTCTTTACTACTCCAGAGTTTGTGTATTTAACTTCACAAATCTCCTTCCACACCATTGGAGCGTCGAGTCGCTCCTGCAATTTTGTTTCAATCTCGAGGGTTGTAATCACAGCCATTTTACTGATATTAAATTTCTAATATCAGATAGGTTTGTTATGAGTTATAGAAATGTGACCCTGAACCTTCTTTCTTTTCTTTGGCAGCAAGTACTTGTCTGCGTAGGTTGGCTGGTACTTCCTCAAAAGGTTTATTGAGCCAATAGTCTGCACTGTCGGTAGCTGCGTTGCCAGTTCTTTTTCCAGTAGGGGTAGCGTCTGCGGTCTTGTTGATAGCTCGCTGCTTCTCAAGCTTGGCTTGGAAGTAATCGTTATCAATAAGACCATCAACATCGCCGCCAAATCGTTTTAATTCTTCTTTTACAAAGTCAAACTCATCAGCCTTGATACCAGACGCTTTAAGGTACGCTTTCACGTCATATCCAAATCCATCTGATTTCTTATCTTCCTTTGGTTCCTTATTCTTGTTTCTTTCCAAGATTGCTTTGTTTTTAAGAGCTTCCGCTTTCCAATACTCGACTCCCTGTTCTTCTTCTTCCTGAGTATCTTCGGTGGTTTCCTCTGTAGATGTTTCAAGGTCTACCTCCTGGGTTTCATCGTTGAACATAGTGATGGACTAGATATTATGTGCTATTGAGCAAAGTTGCACTTCTTGTTAACTATAATTATAACACGTTTTTTGCTGTCAATACTATTCGTATATCATCGCAGGATTAGCTCCTGGGTGACGTTTGGCGAATTCATCGACAACTTCTTCTTTCGGTGTCTCCACCACCTTCTCATCCTTTGGGGCTACTACTTTCTTCACCACCTCTGCTACTTTCTTTGCCATACTATTCATAGTGTAAAGTTACGTCTAAGGTCCCCCCAATAGTTGCATAAAGACCGTTAGTAAATGCAACACTACCGAGGTCATGATACCCGATAGCTGGAGTGATGGTGTTATTTATAACAGGAATTGCTGCACTAGTTTGGTCCCATAACTTAATAGTACCAGCAGTCGTGCTGTTTACATACATTCCTTTTAATACTCCATCCCCAGTCTTTACTAGAGCTGAGGCGGTTAGATTTATATATTTTGATGCCATAATTAAATTGCTTCGTTAAATGGTGATTCCACCGCTTCCTCCTTGTCTACTTTAATTTTTACTAATTGCTTCCAAGCGTTCTCCAGGGCAGTAATGCCAAACCATGTTCCACGGAGATGAGCACCTAATTGTTCATCTGGGATAGGGTTGTCACCAGCTAGAGCAACAAGTGCAAACGCCCCATTGATAAGCGGGTTGTGTTCTAACCCCTTCTGTACTACGCCGTGTGTGTATAGCCCGGAAAGTAATACCTTTCGGACGGCTTCTTGCATTTCTTTATCTTTATTAAATTGTTCGATTTTTGTCACCTCTAGTGGTGACAGAATTGTTTTGTAATCCATATTAAGCTGTTACTGGTAATGGTTCCTCTGTTGGTGTGGTGATTGAGGCGAAGTCAATCGGACTCATGCCACTATTCTCTAATAATTCATTAAGAGCAGCTCCAATTCCTGGTATTTGTGCAAAGGCTTGAGGATTAGCGATAATCTCACGAATAATATTTGTGATTTTGTCTGCGTCCTCTGCCATGCGCTTCTGTTTACCCTTAATATTTACGTATACATCCATTGGAAGGTCATTAAGTTCACCTTTTAATGTTTCAAAGAATTGTCTAGTTCCTCCCTTCTTTACAATGTCTTTGTATTCTTGCATCAATAGGTCTACTTCCTCAGTGCTCATGATTTTACCAGCAATCAACATTTCCTTTTTCTTCTGTTCAACTTTGTTATTAGAGATATTATTAGCGATATAATCTAGCTCTTCGTAGGTAAGTTCCTCACTAAACTTCTTGCCACCGTTCATGTCTTTGACTAGATAACCGAGTATCAAATCACGATAAAGAATATCAGCAAAGAAGGTAGCAATCTTGCCTTGGCGGTAGACGTGGATTCCTTCACCTTCAACGTGGACAATCTCTGTCGTACCAAGTGGAGTACCTGATGATGGTGTGTTACCGAGCGCCAAGTCACTAGCAGAACCCAACTCGCGAGCGGAGTTTTGCTGTACAACTTGATAGCCTTGGAACGCTTGGAGATTCTGTAGTGTGCCATCAAGACGCTGAGTGTTAGCCCCTTTCTCTTGTTTGACGATTGTGTTTGACTTGAGGTCTTTGAGGTTTTGATTACCTAGTTCTTCACTGTCAGTAATAAGGACATTGATAGCACTATCCATCAATTCCTTAATCTTGATACCAGCATAGTTGTTCCAAACTTGTGGCTCAAAGAGTGATTCGACGATAGACTTTCCACACGCTCGACCTTTTGAGCGCACTTGGTCAATCTTTAATGCCTTGAATACATCCTTCAGTGGCTTGTCTCCTCCCTTGTAGAGCGTTATACCAGCCTTCTGGCCGTTGGCATCGTGATAGTAGGCAACTATGTGCATCTGGTCTGAATACTCACCGTGTACGCCATTTTCAAGCCAAGTGTCGGGTAGGTTGCCTCGCAGCTCAAAGATTTCAATATACTTTCCTGGAGTCTTAGCTGGTTCGTCGTTAGCAACGCTAACTTTCTTTTCTTGTGCGGCTTCACGAATAGCGAAGTCAATCATATCAGCGTCCCACTTGCCTTTCATACCGATAAGCTCGGCGGTAGTGTATTGGTGACGAATACAAATAGGACCAGCCAGAACATCAGTCTGGTCACAGAAAGCGAGAGTAGTGAGGTCAACTACTTCTGGTTTGACGTTCTTAATGTCTTTAATCAGCACTAAGTCGTAAATGATGGATGTCTCGACTACTTCATCAATGAAAGTGTCTAGCTCATTCTTCCTAGCCCACTGTGGGTGATACTTCTTTACTAAGAAAGACTTGTAGTAGTTTTGGGCATCGTTAACGTAAGGAATAATGTCTTTAACATCGAATCCTTCACTACGAAAAGCCACGTTAATGATTGGAGTGACAATATCGTTGTATGGGCGGTTACCGTCATTCTTACCGGAGTGGAACCAGCCGTTTGATACGTTCTTACATCTCTGAATGTGCTCATACATCAACCACTCTTTTGAGTTGGTGATTGGAATAGGTACGGTCTTCCAGTTGTTACTCTCAGTAGTGATATACGAGAATACATCCTTTTGGTCTAACGATTCAGCCATATTATTGCAATAGTAAATTATTTATGAAAACTTGTCGGTGAAACGCATCTTGAAAGACTCTCTTAGCCTGTGGTAGCAACAGCCTGCGCTCGACTAACTGTTTACCGTTCTTTACCGTGACATACATTTCAGTATGAAGTTGAGTCGGTTTCACTTCTTCGATAGCGAGCGCAATATCGTCTGTCTTAGTATTGACAGTTTCCCCATTAAATTTGAAAGCGACAGAATACTTTTTTGCCATAGTCTAAATATTATATCATTAAATTGCAGGGTTAGTATCAACCGTAGCAAAATCCTCACGCATAGTTCTTTTGAAAGTTATTGGAGTTTCCTTAAATTCAAAAGTCATACGCATCATCATAATATCGGCAAAGTCTGGAGAGCGACCAAGCATTTCTTTTATCTCTGTCTTAGGGATAATGGTGAGCTTACCGTCTTCTGAGCGGTCTGTTTGTTTGATAGCATCTAACTCCTCAGCCATATCAGACAAAGCTTTCTCTAGTGTATAACCTTCAATGTTGGTATCAAACTTAGTTATCTTGATTGCGACTTGTCGATTGTTTACCATCTCACCCAGCTTGAAATAACACTGGCACCTAAAGTTGCGGTAGTTAGCCGGGACAAGTCTTGACACTACAAAGTCCCACACCGGTAGAGCTGAGCGACCACCACCAAAGCCTTTAATACCTCGCATACCGTCTACTACTCCCCCACCAACACCATCTTCGTCTGCTATGACATTCTGGTAGCCAATAGCCTCGTCAATGATGATTTCTTTCATCCGCTTAATAGTCTCGTCTATTCCCTGATAGGTGTAGACATAAAGACCGTAAAGCTCCAGTCCTTTGAAAATTCCAAGCACTATCTTGTCACCACCAAAACGAGCAATGTCAGCTACTAATGATTTAACACCATTGTTATTGACGAGAGTATTTCTAGTAAGGTCAGTAATAGCTTCATAGTTCATTACCTTTTGCGGGTCATCATCAAAGTCAAAGTTACCCTTGAGGAGTCGCTCTCTGGTTATCTTGTCAGCCCGTTCTAGGTTTGTGATGTAGGCTTCCGGTAAATAGGGATTGTCTCCAGGTAAGGCACGAATGAACATTCGGTAAGATGGCATTGTTCCCTCTTTCCAGGGTTTGTAGTAGTCCCGGTGAACATGGCCTTTGTTAGGGTTAAATGTCTCAAGCCAGAAAGGTTTTACCGATACACCATTGAGTGTGTTCTTTCTACCCACACGAGTCTTGAGGATAGACTTTGCTTTCTCTGGTGTCTCGTTTGATTCATCTATCCAAGCCCAGGTTATTTCTAGTGAACCAAAGCGAGTGTATTCGGGGTCTTGGGGACTGTAGGCTGTGTCTAAAAATAGTATCTGTGAGCCGTTGGCAAAGGTAAGAACAGACTGTTGGGCATCGTATTTATAATCATTAGCTTTATAACCTAACTCGTTAAGTATCTCGAACAATGTCGTCATTGTCGTTAGTCTTAGTGTCTTGAGTTCCTTACGACCAATCGCAGCGCGAGAGCCTGGATATTGTTCAGCAATCACAATCGCCATATAGCACCCTAGTCTGCTTTTTCCACCACCAGCCGCTCCACCATAGCCAAGTTCACTAATCTCTTTTGATTCCCACGCTTCCCATGCGAGGGTTTGTTTAGGTAACAAGTTAATGGTAGATTGCATTTAACTAGCTTTATTAACTATAATAGTTTTGATACTACCTTCGACGTTCATGTCCAGTGTCTGTGGTGCCTTCCCATGAATCCTGTCCATTGTATCAGAGTAAAAGCTTCTATCACCATTAAATCCTTTAGTAATAGCCTGTTGCACTAGTTGTATCTCAAACTCCTCTGGTGCTATCCCTTTACTCTCTGCGATACGTCTAATTGCTTCATCAAATAGGGTAGCAAAGTTCTTTCTACCCTTTGGTCTACCGTTCGGATTACCTGTTTCGCCTTCTTTCCAGGCGGGTTTTAGGTTCTCTAGGCGTTTGTCGGTGATTTTGTCGGTGATTTTTCCCATACAATAGTTTCTCCGTTTCGTCTAATTGTAGCATTACCTGTGTAATCTACATAGCGTTGTACTATTACGTCACAGTATTGTTCTGATAGTTCCATTCCAAAGCATCGTCTACCTGTCTTCTCTGATGCTATGAGGGTAGAGCCTGAGCCGAGGAATAAGTCCATTACTATATTTTCACGATGCGTAGTTTTATCCATTGCCTCTACCGCTAGTTCAACTGGCTTCTGTGTTGGATGCTCATAGTTGCCTGCAAAGTCTTTTGAAATAGTCCACACACTACCAATACGCTTCCCTGTTAGCTCCGCTCCACGATTGAATACCATTGCTATTTCATAGTCAGTGATGAAGGTGTGCTTTAAATCTCCAATACCGCCTCCCTTTTTGTACCAAACTATCATATTCGATAATGGTTGTAGTGGTTTAGTAGCCTCTGTCCATTCTTCTACAACTTTCCACGTTGTCCATATGAACATAAACCCTGTCGAAAAAGATGCGGCTAGGGGAATCCAATCAGTTAATATCTTGTCATCGTTCTCCAATATGTCGAACTTTTCGCTCTTGGTTCGCATGTTAGACTGAAAACTAACTCCGTAAGGTGGGTCTGTAAAAACCATATCCGCCTTCTTCCCATCCATAAGCCTCTCCACATCCTCTAGCTTCGTACTATCCCCACACAACACCCTATGCTCCCCTAACTCATACAAATCCCCTAGCTTGCTCTGTGGCTCCTCTGGTACTTCAGGCACTTCATCATCAGCCTCATCTGGCTCAATCAGTAAATCCATATCATAACCTGTAAGCGGTGCGAGTTCCTCTAGCTCTTTAAGCTCCTCCAGCACCAATCCCATATCAACATCAGTCTCCGCTAGTTTGTTATCAGCTAGGCGATAGACTTTCTCTTGTTGTTCAGTCAGTGGTGTAGTCTCAGCTTCACCCATAATGGTTTGCCCCTTATCATCAATCACCCAAGGCTCCTTTAAGTCTTTGTTTTGTTGGTACGTTTCCCATCTACCATGACCAGCGACTATAACGCCTTGCTGGTTTACTAGGATAGGTTGTCTCCAACCTACTTCACGCACAATAGCAGCCAGTTGGTCTATTTGTTTTTGTGGGTGCTTTTTCGCATTGCGTTCGTACGGAGTAATAACCATGTTTATTTTTATGTGTACCCCAATCTCCATCGAAGAAGATAACCAGAGATAAGCAATATAATTGGTCGTGCCGTACACTGGGGTTGCTCGGGTCGATTCGAGCTTGGTTATTGTAGCATACGACAAAAATGCTGCACGTATCTAGTAGAGAAGAGGACCCCCTACCCCCATGGCAATTATAGGGCTTTAAATAACGAACTTGACACAACTAGCAGTGTCCATAAGTGTCCTCATAGGCTAAAAAACTGACGAATCTTAAGAATATGGCTTAAAATAAGGATATTTATTATACAATACGGTGTGGACACCTGTGGACACTGCTAAAATGACCTAAATGGCTTAAAATAAGGATAGAATGAGTAAAAACATGGGGGTCCCCTCGTCTACTAGAAACGTGCAAAAACTCGTGTGGTGTAATCACCTAATGACTTCGAGGAAATGTCAAGAAAAAGCCGGTGTCTAACCGGCCTTATCCAGATTTTTATTTCCCTACTTCCGCCACACCCACACTCGCATACTGTTACGCAGTACCCGTCTGGATTCGCAGTTCATTCTCCGTAGAATGAAGTACACCTGGTCATTCGTTACGATGAAGTTCTCAGATTTCAACTTTACAATGATATCATTCGAACGAAACGCCACCTCATGGTCACTGAGCAGCACTGGTCTACCCATCTTCAAGTACCGCTCATCTGTCTCCGTTGTCTCATCGAGATAGTCAGTAATAAAAGTCTCTACTGTATCAATCAAATCACTGTCCTCCACTTTCAAGTCTTTCATAATGGTATTAACCCATTGCTCCAGCCACTTGTCATACTTTTTTCGGTCAACTTTATGTAAAATTACGCCAAGCTCCTCAAACACCCTAGCCCGGAACTCGTACTGTTCAAAGAACTTTCTCGCTGGTATGAATATCTCTCCAAGGTCAGTCTTTACGCTCAGTTCCTTTCCAAACTTCTCAATGGATAATATCGGTAACTCCTCCCAACCCATTATCTGTGTGACTGCGACCTCGATATCTTCTTGGATATTCATACTTATTTTTTATAACCGTCACGACGGAGCTTCTCTCGACTAGCGATACTAATAAAAACTTTGTATAGCTCTTCCTCATCGAGCGGTGGGGTATTCCGCTTGTTCCACTGACGAAGACCATGCCATGCAAAGTCCTCCCACAAATCCTCGTGGAGATTATACAACACATGACCGACTACTTGAGCGGCTGACTGATTACGACTTCCCTCACCGGAGCCAAAGGCAAACTTCTTAAAAGACTGCTTACCCTCTCCGACCATCGCGCGCACCCAGTCTGGTATCGGAGCAAGCATATCCCGGTCAAGGTCAATGACCCATTCATACGTACCGAGGTGATGCCATGATGGAGGAACTACTACAAAGCCACCTTCTCCACGAGTGTCGAAGTTGGTCTGTCCGTTCACGCTGTTCCCTAGCTTGCCGTCAAATGTAAAATAAAAGTGCATACCACGCCCGGTCTTAACCGTCACGGTTGGTGGTACATATTTCCCAGTCATATCAGCCCCGGGGTCAACGTCAAGGACAAAGATACCATTGACCGAGCCAGTAAGTAGTCCGATACCATTCACTCCGGGTTGCATAAATCCTCGTAGTATCTTCTCTGTGTCCTTTATAGTTAGCTTCTGCCATTCCTTAATTATAGGCTTTTTCTCTGTCTTGCCATCCACAAGGGTGTTGATAATTGGCATGACTACGAAGCCATCTCTGATATACTCTTTAGCATAAGTTATTAACAATTTGTCGCTTGCGTTTTCCATTACAAGCATTATACTGTACTCATGCAAATAAATGCAAATACATCTGTGGATAAGAATGAACGACTGCCAGAGCGTCTTTCCTTTGCGAGAGACTTAGCAGTGTTCTTCCTATACAACAACGGCTACGACTACAGCGAGCTGGCTCAGATTTTCAAAATTAAGCGACAACATTGTGAATACATCGTTAAGAAAAGTCTACGGACCTCCCGGGAGCGGTAAGACAACTTGGCTTATCGAACATATGAAGCAAAGTGGTGTTCCCTACGAACGCATTGCTTTCGTGTCGTTCTCTCGTGCCACCATCAAGAACATTAAAGACCGTCTTGACCTAACAAAAGAGCAGGGGCAGTACTTCCGTACTATACACAGCATGAACTTCCACTTGCTCGGTATTAAGAAGACGCAGCTTGCTCATCAGTACTTATCTTCCTTTCCAGCTAGATTCTCAAAAGAATTTATTGACATAGAGAGTGGCAGGAAAGATGAACTTGATACACCGCACTCTGGTTCAAATGACGCGATAGACGACAAGTTCTATTTGCAGATGATGGAGGAACGTAAACAGTTGCTACCACATGACTACGTACCAGCACAGTACGTAAAGTGTGCTGGTCTGTACCTAGACTTCAAGCGTCGGTACTTTCAGTGGATGCAGGACAATGACTATATAGATTTCATGGGGCTACTTGAGCAAGGTATAGAAGAACAAAAGATGCCACCAGTTGACCTGCTCTGTGTAGACGAGTGGCAAGACTTAACCCCACTACAAGTAAAGCAGGTGACATTCTGGTCACAGAACATACCGCGCTCTATTCATGCTGGTGACGACGACCAGACCATTCACGAGTGGGCTGGAGCAAGTCATCAAGACTTTCTCGATTTCCCTCGATTCACTCCAACAGAACGTGAGACCATCATATTGAATAAAACTTACCGACTCCCCACGCGGGTACTAGATATGAGTGTGGCGTTCATCAGGCGAAACAAGAATCGAGTGGATAAAGAGTTTAGTTCAGTCAGACCTGAACGTGGCATTATTGAATTGACCAATATCGACAAGATGGCCAACACTATCAAGGAGCAACTACCGAAGGGGACCTGTAAGGTACTGATACGTAATAATGCGCTAAGGCCAAAGGTTATCAAAGACCTGACAGAGCGCGGTATTCCGGTCAACATAACTCTTAAAAAAATAGTTGACGCTATTGCTCTACTAGCGGAGAAGAAGACTAGGCTAACAGTAGAGGACTTGTATCACATTGCCAACTCTGGCGCATTTCATGGCACTAAGCATTTTCTTCGTGGTGGTAAGTCAGGACTGAAGGCGCTCGCAGATGCACTTGCTATGGCTGGTGAGAAGGATATTGCGGTTGATGACTTGCTCCAGTACAGCGTTAGGGGCGTTCTGGTTGAGGCAATTAAGTCCGGTGATTATACTGTATTGCATACAAAAGACCTCGCAAAAGCAATCGACATCTATAAGACATACGGGAAGGAGTATCGACCAGTGGAGATAAGTACCATTCATGCTGCTAAGGGTACAGAGTCCGACACAGTAGTTGTCTGTCTTGACGTTGCGAAGCGTACCTATTTGGAATCTCGTGACCCAGAAAAAATAGAGGAAGAACGTCGCGTCTGGTACGTGGCCATGACGAGAACTAAGCGCAACCTCATCTTCCTACAACCGACCTATCGAGGATTTTACCCATCACCAATGACCGACTACGTTAAACTATATTTACAACATGAGCAAAGTAATTGAACATGCACTTATTGTGCTAGAGAAGCAAGACGACTGGATGACCAAGGAAGACTTAAAGAACGAAGTACGACGAGTATTTTCTAATGCAAACATGCAGAGTGTACACAACTACCTCTATGGTCGAGCCAATGTTGGGTACGACTCAAAAAAAGGTTTTCGCTGGTATAAACCAAACAAGCTAACCGCACAAGTACAGGCTTGTCTCAACCGTGGCGAAGACTGGTGACATAAGAATCCTAACGGCACATAGACTGTGTATAACTCCCCTACACAACCACCCAAAAACAATATATAGTAACCCTGACTCAGTTATGAGCCACTTAAAAAATAAGCGTTAAACGCACAAAACACATATGGCATTAGGTAAAGAAAAAGATGGAGGCAATTATATCAGCTTCAAGCCGTCGATTGGCCGATTGGCTATCAAGTCAGACTCCTCTGACCCTGAAGCAAAGCCTCGCACGTACAAGGACTCTAAGACGAATGAAGACGTTACTGTGTATGAGCAGCGTTACCAGTACATCAGCGGCAAGATTGTCGGCCTAGAGGTTGACACGGCTGGTGAGTACGGCGCACAACTTAAAGTAGTCATCCGAGATGAAAGTTCTGCTGGCAATCCAACTGACTACGTGTTCCCAGTAGCACTTAATAAGTCATGGGGCACTAAGGTAGCCGAAGCTCTTGCTGGAGCGAAGCTAGATGACGAGGTGCTATTCACTGCCTATGGTGACTTCACTACTGACGATGGTAAAGAGGTACAAGCTGGCGTATCAGTCAAGCAAGGAGGTGAGAAGCTCGGTTCGCACTTCAACATCAAAGTAGGTGACAAGTGGGAGCTTAAAGAAAACTACCCAGCCTTCCCAGACGCTAGTACCATCCCTGACAAGACCAAGAACCCTGCCAAGTACACTAAGTTCTGGTCAGACCATTACTTCACCATCTCCGAGTTCCTCGCTGATTGGTACACTAAGAACCTCACCATTGAATACGTCCCAGTGACTAAGGAAGAAAAAATCGAAGCCGAAGAAGTAGCTTTCTAGTATGGCTACTATTTACTCACAAGACGCTGATGGCCGTGAGAGGATAGACACAGTTGCTCAAAACCATGTAGCAGAGAAAATCAAAGTCTTGCGTAACATGGGACAGTTAGTCGTTAGAGTCATATGACCCTCCGTAAAGAGCCACCAGTCTTCCGGTGTCGCTGTAGTGCACTCGGTCAACTCATGACACCAGCCAAAGCCAAGGGTGGAGGCTTGTCAGAGACAGCTAAGAGTTTCATCACGACTTGGTACAAGGAACAGCTATACGACAGACGGAAGGAGATACAGTCGAAGTACATGAGCAAGGGTAACGCTTGTGAGGATGGCTCAATTTCCTACCTCAACAAGCTGTACGGCACGAGTCATACTAAGAACGAAGACCACTTCAATGATGACTACCTACACGGCACACCGGACATTATTACCGAGGACACCATCATAGACATTAAGAATAGTTGGGACTTTACTACCTTCCCACTGTTCAGTAGCTACCTACCTAGTAGGGACTACCTGTGGCAAGTGCAAGGCTACATGATGCTCACCGGCAAGCGTAAAGGCTCAGTGGTATACACCCTCATGGACTTACCTGATGAGCAGATAGAGCTAGAGTATCGCCGCTCTGGTGGCACTGGGTTAGTCACTCCAGAGTTCAAGGCTAACTACAAATACACCGACATCGCTACCGAGCTACGAGTCAAGCGCTTTGACTTTGACTACAGCGAGGATATGGCTAACGAGGTACTTACAAAAGTAGAGGAAGCAAGGAAGTTTATACAAATGTTAAAGTACTAACTTTAAAGTACTAGAATGAAAGAGTTACAAGACAGAATAATTGCGTATGTAACTGCAAGCAACTGTCTCGTCTCGTTGGAGAAGCTTTTGACCGTATCTATGGCCAAAGGCTTTTCTGAAGGAGAAGTACTCGCCGCACTAAGTGTCATCGGGAAGAAGCTCAAAAGTACCGTTCGAGGTAACGAGGTGTACTATCAAGTGCCACCTGTGGCGAAGACACCAACCGACCACCTAGCGTGGGTGAATCAGTGGTACAAAGATAACCCCCAACATTGCACCGAGGTGCCATTTCCTTCAATAGATTACTCGCACCTGTTCCTCAAGACTAAAGAGGAAAGAGATGCGTACCTAGCCGCAGCGAAAGGGATGCCGGTACATATGGTCAGTAAGAAAAAATATGGGAACGCCGGAAGGTAAAATACAACTAGAGATACTCAAGCACCTACGCTCCAAGGGTATCATGTGTTGGCGAGCACAGCCACACACCTACAACTCCAAACTAGGCATCCATATCAGTAGTCCCTACGCCATGCCTGGTCAGCCCGACATCATCGCCATTCTACCCGGCGGTATCTTTTGCGGTATCGAGGTGAAGACCAAGACTGGCCGCCAGAGTCCAGACCAGATACTCTTTCAAAGGCGAGCAGAAGCAC
>JFJP01005696.1_pt1 | contig 21189 bp, 18 predicted proteins | sample 431651 | NCBI WGS metagenome assembly JFJP01 (sample SAMN02602958, study PRJNA72255) | Microbial mat metagenome, whole genome shotgun sequencing project. | biome: fresh water; feature: sink hole; material: water; isolation source: purple microbial (photo- and chemosynthetic) mats found in...
GCCAGCAAATTCCCGCCGCGCAAAACGGCCGCTGCGGGGGCGGCCCCGGCCGCCAAAACGGCTGCGGCCAAGGCGCCGGCAGCGAAGAAAGTGGCGCGAAAGACGGCTGCACCTAAAAAGTGAGCTGGAGGCGCATGCTGTGAAAGCTTTGTGGCCTGAAAATGCTTCAAATATAAAAAGCATAGCTGCCAATGCAATACAGGAAATAGGTAGAGGGTTAAAAGATAAAGTGGGTGTTGTGTCTGTCATTGCCACTTCATGGCGGCCGAGCATTCTTTCCAGCCCGTGCAAAAGTAGCTCAAAGAGTGCCGTGGCTGCGCCTTGGGTTTTGACGATGTGAACACCCCCAGCGCGTCATCAAGGTGCTGGCGGAGACCCACCGCATCATGCGAACGCTGGATAGGAATGCACCATGAACATTTCCGCTGCGCAATTTGACGGCCAAGCCATCCGCCGGGTGTACGACGAAGCCTCTGAAACCTGGTGGTTCTCGGTGGTGGATGTGGTGCAGCTGCTGACGCAGCAGGCCGATTACCAAACGGCCCGCAAGTATTGGAACCAGCTCAAACACCGGCTGGACAAGGAAGGCAGTCAGTCGGTGACAAACTGTCACCGACTGAAATTGCCTGCTGCCGACGGCAAAAATTACCTGACCGACGTCGCCACCGCTGAAACCTTGTTGCGAATTGTCCAAACCATTCCAAGCCCCAAAGCCGAGCCCATCAAGCTGTGGCTGGCCAAGGTGGGGTATGAGCGCATGCAAGAGCTGGCCGACCCCGCACTGTCGTTGAACCGCGCCCGCGAAACCTGGCAGCAGCATGGGCGCAGCGGCAAGTGGATTCAGCAGCGCATGACGGGGCAGGAAACCCGCAACAAGCTGACCGACTACTGGCGCGAACACGGTGTTCAACCGGGGCAAGAGTTCGCCATCCTGACCAACCTGATTCATCAAGAGTGGTCGGGCTTGAGCGTTCAGCAGCACAAAGCCGCCAAAAACCTCAAAACCCACAACCTGCGCGACCACATGAGCGAGGCGGAGCTGATTTTCACGGCGCTTGCCGAGCTGTCCACCCGTCAGGTGGCTGAAACCCAGCAGGCCACGGGTTTGAGCCAAAACAAAACCGCTGCGGCGGTGGGAGGTCGCATTGCCAAGCAGGCACGCCAGCAGCTGGAGCAACAAACGGGGCGCTCGGTGGTGACGGGGGACAACTACCTTGCCCCGCCTACCGCACCTGTGTTACCGGCTGATGCGAAAAAATAAATAGCTTAAAAGGCAATACTATCAATCGGTAGATCACTAAAAAGCTTGATTTTTACTCGGTGCTCGGCCGGTTCGGGTTGTTGAAGCGCACCCCCACCCGCAGGCCCGGTGGGTGGCGGCCGGGGTGGGCATCTTCCATCTTCAGGTCGGCCCCGTGCTGTTGGGCAATTTCGTGCACGATGGCCAGCCCCAGGCCCGAGCCGTCCACGTTGGTGCCCAGCGCGCGGTAAAAGGGCTGCAGCACCAGTTCGCGCTCGTTCTCCGGGATGCCCATGCCGGTGTCTTCCACCTGCAAAATTTGCACGCCGCTGAACGGGTCCACCAGCACGCGGGCCGTCACCACGCCGCCACTGGGTGTGTAGTTGATGGCGTTGTCCACCAGGTTGCGCACCAACTCGCTCAGCAGCGTGGGGTTGCCGTCCATCAGGCATTCCGGGGGCACGGTTTGCGGGCCGTCGTAGCCGAGGTCGATGTGTTTGTCCATGGCGCGTGTCACCGAGTCTTCCACCACCTCGGTCACGATGCGCGCCAGGTCAATGGTGGCGGTGGGCAGGGTGCGGCCCGTGGTTTCGGCGCGGGCCAGGGCCAGCAGCTGGTTCACGGTGTGTGTGGCGCGCACGCTGGAGCGTGCGATTTGTTGCAACGAGCGGTGAACTTCCTCGGGCCGTGTTTCGCGCTGCGCCATGTCGGCCTGCATGCGCAGTCCCGCCAGCGGGGTTTTGAGCTGGTGTGCCGCGTCAGCCAGAAAGCGCTTCTGGGTGCTGAGCGAGGCTTTCAGCCGGGGCGCGACCTCTTCGGGCACGAACGACTCGTCCAATGGGCTGAGGTCGTCCGGCTTGCGCGCACGGATGCGCTGCTCCAGGTCGTTCAGCGGACGTATGCCGCGCACCAGCGCCAGCCACACCAACAGCACAGCCAGGGGCAGGATGACGAACTGCGGCACCATCACGCCCTTGATGATTTCGGTGGCCAGGGTAGAGCGCTTGGAGAGGGTTTCGGCCACCTGCACCAACAGCAGGTGCTCGGGGTCTGCTTCGTGGCGCATCCAGGTGTAGGCCACCCGCACCTCGTCGCCGCGAATGGCATCGGTTCGCAGCAGCACTTTGCCAGCTTCCGGCTCGGTGTTGTCGGGTGGGCTGGGGAAGTCGGCCTCACCGCTGACGTGTTCTCCTTTGAAGCCCCGCACCTGGTAGTACACCAGGTCGGCATCGTCGGCCCGCAGAAAATCCCGCGTTTGGCCGGTCAGGTTGAGCTGTACCTTGCCCTGCTTCACGGCCACAAACTGGGTGATGGCCTGCAGGTCGTATTCCAGCGCCCGGTCAAACGGTTTGCCTGCAATGCCTTGCGCCACCCACCATGTCAGCGCCAGGCTGAGCGGCCACAGCAACAGCAGGGGCGTCAGCATCCAGTCGAGGATTTCCCCGAACAGGCTGCGTTTTTCGCGTTGGAACAGCCCGAAGGCTGTCAGGCCAGACGCTTCTTCAGCCGGGGATTTTTTCAAGGCAGTAGCCCAGCCCGCGCACCGTGGCGATGCGGATGGGGCCCTTCTCGATCTTCTTGCGCAGGCGGTGGATGTAAACCTCGATGGCGTTGTTGCTCACCTCTTCGCCCCACTCGCACAGGCGTTCCACCAACTGGTCTTTGCTGACCAGGCGCCCGGAGCGCTGCAACAGCACCTCCAGCAGTCCCAATTCGCGGGCAGACAGTTCGACCATCTTGCCGTCGATGGTGGCGACGCGCCCCGCCTGGTCATAAATGAGCGGGCCGTGCTTGATGGTGCTGCTGGCCCCACCCATGCCTCGACGGGTGAGGGCGCGCACGCGGGCCTCCAGCTCTTGCAGGCTGAAGGGTTTGGCCATGTAGTCATCGGCCCCGTAGTCCAGGCCCTTCACGCGCTCTTCCACGCTGTCGGCTGCCGTCAGGATGAGGACGGGCAGGGCTGAGCCCCGTGAGCGCAGGCGCTTGAGCACCTCGAGTCCGTGCATGCGGGGCAGGCCCAGATCCAGGATGAGCAGGTCGAACTCGTTGTTCGTCATCAGCGCGGCATCGGCCTCGCTGCCGCTGGCCACGTGGTCGACAGCAGCGCCCGCAGCGCGCAGCGTGCGCAACAAGCCGTCTGCCAGCACTTGGTCGTCTTCCGCAATGAGGATTCGCATCCGGTGTTCCTTTGGGGCTGGGTCGTGGGCCGTTTGGCGCTCGGAGCGCATTTTAGGGGTGGTCGCTCAGGAATTTGGCCCGGGCTTTCCCCTGTGTTGGGGGGGGTTCAGCTGTCTTGGGTGTAGGCCTCGAGCCCGAGTGACACCACGGTGGCCACGTCATCGCCCACCAGGCTGCGGAATTCGGTTTGTGCACTTTGCACGGCTCGGGCAAATGCGGCCAGCCAGTCCAGACCCAGTGGGGTGAACACCACACGACGGGCTCGACGGTCCAATGGATCGGCCTGTCGTTCGACCAAGCCCCAGGCCTCGCATTGGTCGACGAGGTCTGCCATGGCCTGTTTGCTCATGCGCGCGCGCTGCGCCAGGTCGGTCAGGCGCGCACCCTCCATTGGCAGGTGCCGTGTGATGTGGATGTGCGCCGCCCCGATCTGCGCGCGAGCCGCCAGGTTGGACAAGGCCAGGGGCGCATCGACATCGGTCGTCATCAGTGACAACACCCTCTGCTCAAAGCGCTGTTGCGCGAGCAGCAGCAAGTGGCCCAGGTGGCTGTGACGCCACAGGTGAGCTGTGGCAGTGGCCACCGATGGAGAGGTTGTGTTGGACACAGGCATTTGATCAGGCAAACTGACTAAATATTCTATTCACAATTGCCAAAGCGGCGATTAGACTGCTGTACACGCATCCAGACTGTTTGAAAGAACATGGGTGCCTTGTTTAACCCAACACCCCGAGGCCCGCCATGGAAACCACCGCCAAACCCGTCAACGCCGAAAAAGCCAAAGCACTGCAAGCCGCCCTGGCACAGATCGAAAAACAGTTCGGCAAGGGCACCATCATGCGGCTGGGCGCCGGTGAGGTGATTGAAGACATCCAGGTGGTGTCCACCGGCTCGCTGGGTCTCGACGTGGCGCTGGGCGTCGGCGGTTTGCCCCGTGGCCGCGTGGTGGAAATTTACGGCCCCGAGTCATCTGGCAAAACCACGCTCACCCTGCAAGTGGTGGCCGAGATGCAAAAGCTGGGCGGCACCTGCGCGTTTGTGGACGCCGAACACGCACTCGACATCCAGTACGCCCAGGCCTTGGGCGTCAATCTGCAAGACATGCTCATTTCCCAGCCTGACACGGGCGAGCAGGCCCTGGAAATTGTGGACAGCCTGGTGCGATCGGCAGCGGTGGACCTGATCATCGTGGACTCAGTGGCCGCACTCACCCCCAAGGCTGAGCTGGAAGGCGAAATGGGCGACAGCCTGCCCGGCCTGCAAGCCCGCCTGATGAGCCAGGCGCTGCGCAAACTCACCGCCACCATCAAAAAGGCCAACTGCACGGTCATTTTCATCAACCAGATCCGCATGAAGATCGGTGTGATGTTCGGCAGCCCCGAAACCACCACGGGCGGCAACGCGTTGAAGTTTTACTCGTCCGTGCGTCTCGACATTCGCCGCGTGGGCTCCATCAAAAAGGGCGACGAGGTGATTGGCAGCGAAACCAAGGTGAAGGTCGTCAAAAACAAGGTGGCCTCACCGTTCAAGACCGCCGAGTTCGACATCATGTACGGGCAGGGCATCAGCCGTGAGGGCGAAATCATAGACCTGGCGGTGGCCAACAACCTGGTTGAGAAATCGGGTGCGTGGTACGCCTACCAGGGCGAAAAAATCGGCCAGGGCCGCGACAACGCGCGCGAGTTCTTGCGTGAAAACCGCGCCTTGGCCCATGAAATTGAAAACAAAGTGCGAGCCGCCTTGGGCGTGCCGCTGCTGCCCGCTTCGTCGCAAGGCAAGGACACGGCGGCCGAATGAGCCTGGGGGGCCGCACAGGGCAGGTCTTGTCGCTGAAAGGTCGGGCGCTCAAAGCGCTGTCCCAGCGCGAACACTCGCGGGCCGAGTTGCTGAAAAAACTCAAACCCTATGCGGGCCCCGAGGATGACCTGCCTGCGTTGCTGGACCAGCTCACCGAGCAGGGTTGGATCAGCGAAGCGCGCGTAGCACAAAGCGTGGTGCACCGCCGTACCGGGCGGTTGGGTGCCGCGCGGCTCAAACAAGAATTGCAAGCCAAGGGGCTCGCCCCGGAACTGGTGTCGTCCACGGTGGCTGAACTGGCCCAAACCGAACTGGTCCGCGCCGTGGCGGTGTGGCAGAAAAAATTTGGTGCCCCTGCCGCTGACCCGAAAGGTCGAGCGATCCAAGCGCGGTTTTTGTTGGGGCGGGGGTTTGCGCCCGGCGTGGTCAGCCGCGTGTTGCGAGCCGACCCCGACGATGGGCTGAATGAAATTTAGAGCCTTTTATGCCTCTGGCGCTTGATGGTATTGAATTCGCAGCTATGCAAACAGCGACTCACAGGCCCAGCATCAACTTCAGGTTTTGCACGGCCGCGCCGCTGGCGCCTTTGCCCAGGTTGTCCAGGCGTGCCACCAGTACTGCGTGGCGGTGGGCAGCGTTGCCAAACACGCGGATTTCCAACCGGTTGGTGTCGTTCAGTGCCAGGGCGTCCAACTTGCCGGATTCCGTGGCGAGCAGCACGCTGACCATGCCGCCTTGTGCTGTGCTGGGCGCGTAGTGAGCCACCAAAGCCTGGTGCAGGTCATCGGCGCTCATCCAAATGCAGTGGGAGCTGCACCAGCATGCCTTGGCGGAAGTTGCCCACCGACGGCACAAACACCGGGCGACGGGTCAGCCCCGTCATGGCCATGATTTCGGGTATGTGTTTGTGCGCCAAACCGAGTGCGTACAACTCAAACAGCGGCGCGGTCCCCGCTTCATAAGCCTCGATCATGGGACGGCCACCGCCTGAATACCCGCTCACAGCAGGGACTACCACGGGGTGGTCAGCAGGCACCAGGCCACTGGCCACCAGCGGGTGCAGCAAGGCGATGGCACCTGTCGCGTAGCAGCCGGGGTTGGCCACACGGCGGGCGCTGATGACGGCACTGTGCTGCGCGGCAGACAACTCAGGAAAACCATAGACCCAGCCGGGTGCCACGCGGTGCGCCGTCGATGCATCGATCACGCGGGGTGCGGTTTGCCCGGCAGCATCCAGTGCATCGACCAAGGCCACGGTTTCGCGTGCTGCATCGTCGTGCAAACACAAGATGACCACATCGGCCTGCGCCAGCAAGGCTTTCTTGGCATCGGGATTTTTTCGGTCTTCATGCGCAATGCTCAGCAATTCAATGCCGGGCATGTCGGCCAGTTGTTCGCGGATTTGCAAGCCAGTGGTGCCGGCTTCGCCGTCTATGAAAACACGTGCCATGGGAACCTTTGCAGGGAAATACATGCGTGTATGCGCATGTTTGCTATCAAAATGCTTGTCAGATTGGCACAAGGTTTGTGCGTTGCACCATGATACATTCCGCGACGGTGCGTCACGCGCCCACATTTTGTGACTCCGTGCAGCGGCTGAACACAACCACTTGCCAATGAATTGCCGAATGTCTGGCCGACGCTTTCACTGTCGACTCTTGAGAGACCATCCATGAAGATTCATGAGTACCAAGGCAAGGACATCTTGCGCAGTTTTGGTGTGCCCGTTCCGCGCGGCATTCCCGCTTTCACCGTTCAAGAGGCTGTTGAAGCCGCACAAAAACTCGGTGGGCCGGTTTGGGTGGTCAAAGCTCAGATCCACGCCGGTGGCCGTGGCAAGGGCGGCGGCGTGAAGGTTGCCAAAACCATTGAAGACGTCAAGCGCATCGCTGGTGAAATCCTGGGCATGCAGCTCATCACGCACCAGACCGGCCCGGAAGGCCAGAAGGTGCGTCGCCTCTACATCGAAGACGGCGCCGATATCCAGAAAGAGTATTACGTGTCGATCGTGACCGATCGCACCACGCAGAAGCTGGCCTTCATCGCGTCCAGCGAAGGCGGCATGGACATCGAGGAAGTGGCTCACTCCACCCCCGAAAAAATCATCACCGAATTCATCGACCCGCTGACCGGTCTGGGCGACGAGCAGGCAGCCAAAATTGCCAACGGCATTGGCCTGCCCGCCGAATCGACCGCTCAGGCGATTGACGTGTTCCAAAAGCTCTACAAGTGCTACATGGACACCGATGCGTCTCTGGTGGAAATCAACCCCCTGAACCGTGACAGCAAAAACCAGCTGATGGCCCTGGACTCAAAGTTCAACTTTGACTCCAACGCCCTGTTTCGCCATCCCGAAATCGTGGCGCTGCGCGACCTGGACGAAGAAGACCCTGCTGAAATCGAAGCCTCCAAGTTCGATCTGGCTTACATCAGCCTCGACGGCAACATCGGCTGTCTGGTGAACGGCGCTGGTCTGGCCATGGCAACCATGGACACCATCAAGCTGTTCGGCGCAGAGCCTGCCAACTTCCTGGACGTGGGCGGCGGTGCCACCCCCGAGAAGGTGACCGAAGCCTTCAAGATCATGCTGAAAAACCCGAAGGTCAAAGGCATTCTGGTCAACATCTTCGGCGGCATCATGAAGTGCGACACCATCGCCACCGGCGTGATCACCGCCTGCAAGGCCGTGAACCTGAGCGTGCCACTGGTCGTGCGCATGAAGGGCACCAACGAAGAACTGGGCAAGAAAATGCTGGCCGACAGCGGTTTGCCCATCATCTCGGTGGACACCATGGCAGAAGCTGCACAGGCGGCCGTTAAAGCGGTGAAAGGTTAAGCAACATGTCGATCTACATCAACAAAAACACCAAAGTCATCACCCAGGGCATCACGGGCAAAACCGGCCAGTTCCACACCGAAAAGTGCCAGGAATACGCGAACGGCAAAGAGTGCTTCGTGGCGGGTGTGAACCCCAAGAAGGCCGGCGAGAAGATTTTCGACATCCCAATCTACGCCTCAGTCAAAGAAGCAGCCTCTGAGACCGGTGCCACGGTCTCCGTGATCTACGTGCCACCCGCCGGCGCAGCTGCAGCCATCTGGGAAGCAGTGGAAGCCGACCTCGACTTGGCCATCTGCATCACCGAAGGCATTCCGGTGCGCGACATGCTGGAAGTGCGCAACCGCATGAAGGCCAAAGAAGCTGCTGGCGGCAAAAAGACCCTGCTGTTGGGCCCCAACTGCCCCGGTCTGATCACACCCGATGAAATCAAGATTGGCATCATGCCCGGTCACATTCACCGCAAAGGTCGCATCGGCGTGGTGTCCCGCTCTGGCACGCTGACTTATGAAGCCGTGGCGCAGTTGACCGAAATCGGCCTGGGTCAGTCCAGCGCTGTGGGCATCGGTGGTGATCCCATCAACGGCCTCAAGCACATCGATGTGATGCGTGCCTTCAACGACGATCCCGACACCGATGCCGTGATCATGATTGGTGAAATCGGTGGTCCCGATGAGGCTGAAGCCGCCCGCTGGTGCAAAGCCAACATGAAGAAACCCATTGTGGGCTTCATCGCTGGCGTAACGGCACCTCCCGGCAAGCGCATGGGCCATGCCGGTGCGTTGATCTCTGGCGGTGCCGACACGGCCGATGCCAAGCTGGCTGTCATGGAAGAATGTGGTTTCAAAGTCACGCGCAACCCGTCCGAAATGGCCAAGTTGCTCAAAGCCATGCTCTGATTGGGCGTGCGTTGCGGCTTTCCCCAACGGACAGCCGCCACAATGGATGGAAAATGGCAGCGCACATTCGCTGCCATTTTTTTTGGGAGTTCGTTCGGTGGAAGAATTTTTGACAACCCAGTTCTGGCTCGCAGTGGGCCAGATCATCATGATCGATATCTTGCTGGGGGGCGACAACGCCGTCGTCATTGCCCTGGCTTGTCGGAAGTTGCCGCCGGCACAACGCCGACGGGGCATTTTGTGGGGAACGGCTGGTGCCATCGTCTTGCGCGTGGTCTTGATCGTGTTCGCGCTCGCCCTGTTGGCGGTCCCCTACCTGAAAATCGTAGGAGCAGCGCTGCTGCTTTGGATCGGTGTCAAGCTGCTGGCGCCAGATGACGAAGACGAGCACAGCAACATCGAGACCAGCGACAAGCTCTGGGCTGCAGTCAAAACCGTGATCGTGGCCGATCTGGTCATGAGCATTGACAACGTGATTGCCATTGCCGGTGCCGCAGAGGGTGCGGGTGGTTCCCACAAGATTCCGCTGGTGGTATTCGGCTTGCTGGTCAGCATACCTATCATTGTGTGGGGCAGCCAGATGGTGATCAAACTGATGGAGCGCTTCCCTGTCATCATCGTGATGGGGGGCATGTTGCTGGGGTGGATTGCTGGCACCATGGTGGTCACGGACCCAGCTTTGTTGCCTTACTTGGCGGGGCCTGTTGAAGGGGCGACCAAACCCGCGGTCGGTGCCGCCATCAGTTATGGCGCTGGCATCGGCGGTGCCTTGCTGGTGTTGGCGGTGGGTATGTTCATGAAAAAGCAGGGCGCGCCGACGTCACACTGACAACCGTAGCATGGCCGCGATCGGCCGGACACGACAAAAGCACTGGGAAAGCCATGAAAGCACGCAGCAGCAAAAACAACCGTACGGTCTGGCGTGCAGACTGGGTTGCGGCGTTGCTGATCGTTTTGGGTTCATTGGTGTTGCACCGAGCGACCCACTTATTTGACCGTCTGGAACTGCGTTTTTACGACTTTGCCAGCACGCAGTCCGAGCGTCGCCCGTCTGACAAAGTGGTGGTTTTGGCCATTGACGACCAAAGCATCCGCAACATTGGCCGCTGGCCTTGGCCTCGCGATGTGCACGCCCGCATGCAAGACCTGTTGGCCGAAGGAAAAGCCAAGACGGTGGTCCACACCACCTTTTTCTTGGAGCCGCAAACCGATGCCGGGCTTCAAGTGGTACGCCAGATGGAGCAAGCCCTTGACGCCGCCCCCGATACAGATCCTCTTGTGTTGCGGTTGAGGGCCTTGATCGGGGGGGCCAAAGTGGGCCTCGACAAAGATGCCACCCTGGCCAGCAGCATGGGAAATGCAACCAACGTGTTGCTGCCATTCGTGGCCAAGCTTGGCTTGCCGCTTGGACAGCCCGACGCAGGCATGCCAGCGCGAGTACCAGCTGTGGATGCCAGCCAGCTCGGCCTAGGATTTCCGCCAGTTGAATCTGTGCAGTACCCCCTGCCTGCACTTGCCAGTAAAGCAGTTGCCATGGGATATCTGAACCAGATCATCGACGATGTGGATGGGGTGCTGCGCTCTAGCGTGTCCTACCTGGACAACGGTGGGCGTTTGTTACCGAACCTCAGCCTTGTCGCGGCAGCACACTCATTGAATCTTGACGTGACCCAAATGACGATGCTGGATGCTGGCGTACTTTCGCTTGGGGGTATGCGCATTCCGGTCGATTCGGTCGGCACTTTTTTGCCGCAGTTCTATTCTGGTGTGGCTGGTGCCGAGCCGTTTGTGGTCGATTCGTTTTACGACGTCTACTCCGGGAAAATCCCACCTGGTAAGTACGCTGGGAAAATTGTGGTCATCGGTGCCACAGCAGCAGGCGTTGGTGACCGATTCATCACGCCTGTGAATGCCGAAATGCCTCCGGCCTCCGTGATGGCACATGAAACATCGAGCTTGCTCAGCAACCACTTTTTTGCCAGCCCCGAGTGGGCAATTTGGGTACAGCTCGCGGCATTTTTTGGGGTGGGTGCGTTCCTGATGGCAGGCCTGCCGCGCCTGGCGGGTGGCACCGCTGCATGGATCACAGCTGTTGTGTGGACGGGTTTGTTGCTCACCGAGTACGTGGTGTTGTCACGCCAGCATATCTGGGTTCCTCTGGTGTTTCCGTCGGCTGTTCTGGCGTTGGGCTACCTAGGAATGACCACGAAGCGATATCTCGTCACCGAGGCTGGCAAGCTCAAATCCGACGAGGAGTCGGCCGAAACGAACCGGATGATGGGGCTGGCGCTTCAAGGTCAGGGCCAGCTAGACATGGCGTTTGACCGCTTCCGGCGGGTTCCCCTGAGCGATGCCGTCATGGACAACCTGTTGAACTTGGCCCTTGATTTCGAGCGCAAGAGACAGTTCAACAAGGCTGAAGCCGTGTACCAGCACATGGCTACATACGACAGAAACTACAAAGACCTGCAAGGCAAGCTCAAACGGGTCAAAGCGCTGTCCGATACCGTGATGTTGGGCGGCGCTGCGGCCAATCCGGCAAACACCGTGGTGCTTGGCGAAGCCGGGATCGAAAAACCCATGCTGGGCCGCTATCAGGTGGAAAAAGAGCTGGGCAAGGGCGCCATGGGTGTGGTGTACCTCGGCAAAGACCCCAAAATTGGGCGTGTGGTGGCCATCAAAACAATGGCTCTTGCGCGGGAGTTCGAAGGTGACGAGCTGGAGGATGCCCGCCAGCGCTTCTTCCGCGAAGCTGAAACGGCGGGGCGCCTTCAGCACCAGCACATCGTCACCATTTTCGATGCCGGAGAAGATCAGGAGCTGGCCTATATTGCCATGGAGTTCCTCAAGGGCAAGGACCTGTCCGACCACACACGGGCGGGGCAATTGCTTTCCGTGGCGCAAGTGGTGTCCATCGTGGCCCGCGTGGCCGATGCGCTGGATTACGCACATCAACTCAATGTGGTTCACCGCGACATCAAACCAGCCAACGTGATGTACGAAGCGCAATCCGACACCGTCAAAGTCACTGACTTTGGCATTGCGCGTGTGACCGACGCCAGCCGCACGCGCACAGGCATGGTACTGGGCACCCCCAGTTTCATGTCGCCTGAGCAGATTGCCGGGAAAAAGGTTGATGGCCGCTCTGATTTGTACTCTTTGGGCGTCATGGCTTTCCAATTGCTGGTCGGCGCGCTGCCCTACCGTGCGGAGTCCATGGCCGAGTTGATGTACAAAATTGCCAACGAACCTGCACCAGACATTCGCACTTTGCGTCCCGATCTGTCGCCAGAGCTTGCCGCCGCCGTTGCCAAAGCGCTGTCCAAGTCGCTCGACGTGCGGTACGCCCGCGGGCGGGACATGGCAGAAGCCTTCCGGCGTTGTCTGATACCCGGCTTGTCTGAGCCAGTTGGGGTTGCTGATGTCGCAGCTTCATTCGATGCCACACAGCCCTTCAGCCGGGACACTTTCTTGACCACAGAAGTGCTTCCCCCCGACTCTCGCCCCGACCCAGAAAGGCGCGCATGAATTTCGAATACGTCGGCCTGACAGACCCTGGCCTGTTGAGAGAAAACAACGAAGATTCCGTGTCCTTCGATCCATCGCAAGGCGTTGCTGTGCTCGCAGATGGCATGGGCGGGTACAACGCAGGCGAAATCGCCAGTGCCATGGCCGTCACCTTCGTGAAGGCAGAGTTGTCGCGTTGGCTGGAGGAGGCAGCATCGCAATGCTCTGCGAACGACATCCGCCACGCCATGGAAGCGTGTGTCGTCAATGCCAACCAGTCCATTTACAACGCAGCCAATGCGAACCCCCAGTTCAGCGGTATGGGCACCACCATCGTGGTCGGAGTGTTCGACACCGACCGAGTGTTGCTGGCACACGTCGGAGACTCGCGTTGCTACCTGCTGAGAAATGCCCAACTCACGCAATTGACGCGTGACCACTCACTGCTACAGGAGCAACTGGAGGCTGGTCTGCTCACCCCCGAACAGGCCAAAGTGGCCTCACACAAAAACCTGGTGACGCGGGCGCTCGGGGTGGAAGAGGGCGTGATGGTAGACATCATGGAGCATGCGCCCCAGCCTGGCGACATATACCTGATGTGCTCCGACGGCCTCAGCGACATGGTTGACGATGCCGATTTGGCCCGGTTGTTGTCTGCGAAAAACACGTTGGTTGACCGAGCCCAAGTGCTGGTAACGGCGGCAAACGAAGCGGGCGGGCGAGATAATATTTCCGTCATACTGGTCGGCGTAAAGGCAGAATCGGACGGACAGGGCTTTTTTTCGCGCATGTTGCGACGGTCCTGACGCCTTTTGAGCACTTGAAAAGAACAGAATGGAGTCGGCCATGCCGAAAATGATCGTCTCGATCGACGGTGTCGTCATCAAAGAAGTGCAGTTGACCAAAGACCGCACCACACTGGGTCGTCGCCCATACAACGATGTGCTGATCGACAACCTGGCCGTGAGTGGGGAGCACGCTGTGCTTCAAATGTCCGGGTCAGATGTCCATATTGAAGATCTGAACAGCACCAACGGCACCTACATCAATGGCAAGGCCGTCAAGAAGCAGCTGCTCAAGCACAACGACACCATCGAAATCGGTAAACACAAGATCAAGTTCCTGAACGAGGTTCAGGGGGCCGGATTCGAAAAAACCATGGTCATACGCCCCGCCTCTGCGCCACAGGGTGAAGCTCCAGCGGCTGGCGGCGCCGCCATCAAAGTCATCACGGGTGCCGCTGCCGGACGCGAAGTGGTGCTGGTCAAGGTGGTCACCACCATCGGTAAACCCGGCGTTGCCGTGGCGGCCATCACCCGCCGGCCGCATGGCTATGTGGTGGCGCTGGTCGAGGGAGTCGACAAACCCACCCTCAATGGCGAACCGCTCGACACCGAGCCGCAGGTACTGAAAAATGGCGATCTGCTGGAACTTGCTGGCACCCAAATGCAGTTTGTGACACTTTAAGTCGCTGGCTCTGCACCGGCGCTTTTCATGTCTTACAGGCACCTGCCGCGTGCGCTGGTCACCTTGCTGCCTCTGGCGCTGGTGTTGTTGCATATTTTTGGCGTGGTCAGGCTGGGCCTGCTCGACAAGGTAGACCAATTCATTTACGACGGCAAGTTACTGGCCACCATGCCGCGGTCACTGGACGAGCGCATCGTCATCGTCGACATCGATGAAAAAAGCCTGGCTGAGCAAGGCCGTTGGCCTTGGCAGCGCGGTAAATTGGCAGATATCACCGAAGAGCTTTTCGGCCGCCAGCAGGCGGCTGTGGTGGGCTTTGATATTGTGTTTGCCGAGCCCGACGACAGCTCGGGCCTGTCTCAGCTTCGCCAGTTGGCAAGGGGGCCTCTGCAGCACCTGCCCGAGTTTGCCGAGCAAGTTAAAAGCCTCAGTGGCACGCTGGACCACGATGCGCGTTTTGCCGCTGCCCTCAAAGGGCGTGCGGTGGTGTTGGGCTACTACTTCACTAGCGACCGAGATGGTCGCAAATCGGGTCAGTTGCCGCAGCCTGTGTTCGATGCCGCTGCCCTCAAAGGTGCGCCCATCAGATTCACCACTTGGACGGGGTATGGTGCCAACATTCCCCAACTGGCTGATGCTGCAGGCGCGGCTGGCTTCTTCAACGCCATCACCGATGACGACGGTGTGGTGCGCTCCGTGCCACTGGTGGCCCAGCATGGTGGCAAATACTACGAATCTCTCGCTCTGGCAGTGCTGAGGCAACTGCTCAAAAACAGCACGGTCGAGCCTGGTTTCCCTCCTGATCGCTTTTTACCCAGGGGCTACCAGGGGTTGGAGAGCGTCGTCCTGAAACAGGGCGACAACGCCTTGGTCCTTCCTGTGGACCAACGCGTCAGCAGCCTGGTGCCCTTCCGGCACATGGGTGGCCCTTCAGGGGGAGCGTTTCGGTACGTGTCAGCCACCGATCTGCTGTCCGGCCGGGTGGCCGCAGCCAGCCTCAAAGACAAAATCGTGCTGGTCGGCACCACTGCGCCTGGCTTGCTGGATTTGCGCGTCACGCCCGTCGGTGTGGCTTATCCTGGGGTTGAGGTGCATGCCAACCTCCTGTCGGCGTTTCTGGATGGTCGCATGCTGGTCCAGCCAGATTACAGCCTTGGATACCAATTGACCGTGGTGGTGGCTGTGGGCCTGTTGCTCGCGCTCGCATTGCCCATACTCAGCGCCCTGCGCGCCACCCTGCTCAGCCTGTTGGTGCTGGTGGGTGTGGCATTGCTCGATCTTTGGCTCTACACCGCGCAGGGTTTGGTGCTGCCCCTGGCAGCCACCCTGTTTGTGCTGCTGATGGCCTTTGCCCTGAACATGAGCTACGGCTATTTTGTCGAGAGCCGATCCAAGCGCGACTTGGCACATCTGTTTGGCACCTATGTGCCGCCCGAACTCGTCAGCGAAATGGTCAAAGACCCAGACCGCTACAGCATGCAGGCGGAGTCGCGCGAGCTGACCGTCATGTTTTGTGACATGCGAGGCTTCACACAGTTGTCCGAAAACATGGAGCCAGCCCAACTCCAAGCCTTGCTCAACGCCGTTTTCAGCCGACTCACCCAGGTTGTGCGGGCACACCGGGGCACCATCGACAAATACATGGGGGACTGCATCATGGCCTTTTGGGGCGCCCCGGTGAACACGCCCGCCCACGCCAGCTTTGCGGTGCATGCGGCCTTGGGCATGGTGGACGCTCTCAACGCCCTCAATCGCGAACATGCCGCGCAGGGTTGGCCGCAGGTGGGGGTGGGCATTGGCATCAACACGGGTGCCATGTTTGTGGGCGACATGGGTTCCGATATTCGCAGGAGCTACACCGTGATGGGTGATGCCGTCAACCTCGCCTCTCGGCTGGAGGGGCTCACCCGGCACTACGGGGTGGATTGGGTGGTCAGCGAAACCACGCGCCAGCAAGCCCCCGGTTTTGCCTGGCAAGAACTCGACAAAGTGTCAGTCAAGGGCAAAGAAAAATCCGTCACGGTCTACACCATGTTGCGGCCCGGGCCGGGCGAATCCCCCGACACCCTGCACCAGGAGCTGCTGCTGTGGGCGCGTGTGCTCAAGTCATACCGCGCGCAAGACTGGGAGACTTGCGAGGTGCATTTGCTTAACCTCAACCGCCTGTATCCCCCGCGCCCGCTGTATGCCTTTTATACCCGCCGTGTGGAGCAGGCGCGCGCCAACCCGCCCAGTCCTACCTGGGACGGCACCACGCGTTTCGACACCAAATGAGCCTCCCGCTCCTGGCCGCTTCTGCGCCTGCCCCTCATCCAGCCCTGCGCATCCGGGTGCTGGGCTGTTCCGGGGCCATTGCCCAGGGGCACCGTACCACCGCGTTTCTGGTCGGGCGGCACCTGCTCGTCGACGCAGGTACGGGCGTGGGAGACCTCACCTTGGCCGAGATGGCAGACATCCGGCACGTGGTACTCACTCACTCACATCTCGACCACATCGCAGCCCTGCCTCTCATGCTCGATGCCGTTGGGGCCCGGCGCAGGCAGCCGCTGCACGTTCACGCACTGCCCGAAACCATTGCCGCCCTCCGTACCCATGTGTTCAACGGCGTGATCTGGCCCAACTTTGAGCATTTGCCCACCATCGACGCTCCATTTGTTCGCCTCCATGCGCTGCAAACGGGGCAGCGCCTGCAACTTGGGGAGCTGGAGGTGGAGGCCTTGCCGGCCGCCCACACGGTGGCAGCAGTGGGTTACGCCGTGTGTGCAGGTGGGGCGCAAGCGCCGCATTGGGTGTTTTCGGGCGATACAGGGCTCAACCCTGCCTTTTGGCACCGCGTGAACCAACTTCCTGTCGGCTTGCTCGTGATGGAAACCGCCTTCAGCGAACGCGAATCCGCCTTGGCCGCCGTGAGCCAGCATCTCTGCCCCAGTACTCTGGCGGCACAGCTCGACATGATGGCACCCGGCGTGGCCTACCCCGTTTTCATTACCCATACCAAGCCAGCCGAGACTGAATCCATCATGCAAGAAATCATGCAACTCAACCTCCAGCGCCAAGCAGAGGGGCTGCGCCCACACACCGTTGCCTGGCTGCACACCGGACAGGAGTTGGTGCTGTGAGTGGCCCGCAACTCAGCAATGACGTTGAAGCCCATTTTTTCCGGGCACTGCAAAGCGTCACCACCCGGCTGCACGACACCGAAAACCTCGACCAGCTCATGGTCGAAGCCAGTCCAGACATCTGTCAGCTGCTCAATGCAGACCGCTTCACTCTGTATGTGGTCAACGATGACAAAACAGCCATCGTTTCGCGCGTTAAAACTGGCCTCAATACATCCAAGGATCTCAAGCTGCCCATCTCCGAGCAAAGCATCGCCGGCTATGTGGCCTTGACGCACAAAACCCTGAACATCGCCGATGTGTATGACGAAGATGCCCTGCGCAGCATCGATCCGCGCCTGAGCTTTCTCAAGGAGGTAGATCGCCGGTCAGGCTACCGCACGCGCCAGATGCTGGTCGCGCCCATTGTGCAGGGCGACGAGTTGCTCGGTGTGCTGCAGGTGGTCAACGCGCGCGATGGCCAGCCCTTTTCAGCACTGGCGCAAGAAGGTGTGGCGCGTTTGTGTCAAACCCTGTCGTCGGCCATCCGGCTGCGGGTCAAAGCCAGCCAGGCTGTGGCATGGCCGGTGGCATCCAAATACGCGGGCCTCGTGGTGGACGGTGTGTTATCTGCGCCCGAGCTGGAGCGCAGCATGGCCCAGGCCCGGCAGGACGGTACACACGTTGAGCGAATACTCATGCAACAACTGGGCGTGAAGCCAGCCCAGCTGGGGCGTACCCTGTCACATTTTTTTGGTGTGCCCTATTTCCCCTTTGATGCCAAGCGCATCCGTTCCGAGGCATTGCACGGCAAGCTCAAGCCCGACTTTGTGGGCCAGTGCCAGTGGCTACCCCTCGAGGACGGGCCAGATGGCCTCGTCATTGTGGCCGTTGACCCTGAGGATGCCCGCAGTTCAAAACTCGTGCCCCAAGTGTTCCCTCAGTTTGCGCGCCTCATGTTTGCCGTGACCACGGCAGACGAGTTTGCCCAAACGGCCCACCAGCTTGTGGGCAGTGGCGCCGATGCCAGCGGACTGCCCGACATGCTGAGCGATGTGGCTTTGTCCGCTGAGGACGACGATTCCACAGAGCAGCTACTGGCCAACGCCGCGCAGGACAACGAACTCGTCAAGTTTGTCAACAAAGTCATCATTGACGCCCACCGCCAGGGGGCATCAGACATTCATTTTGAGCCGCAGCCCGGCAAAGCCAGGGCAGGCATACGCTTTCGCATTGACGGCTCATTGCAGCCCTATACCGAGGTGCCCGCCGCCTACCGAGAGAGTCTGGTCGCACGCATCAAAATCATGTGCGACCTCGACATTTCCGAAAAGCGCAAACCGCAAGACGGCAAAATCAAATTCAAAAAATTTGGCCCGCTGGACATCGAGCTCCGTGTGGCCACCCTGCCGTCATCCGGCGGTGTGGAAGACGTGGTCATGCGCATCCTTGCCGCAGGCGAGCCACTTCCACTGGCGCAGCTTGGGCTGACCGAACACAACCGTCAGCGCCTGGAAGCCACCATCAGCAAGCCCTACGGTCTGTTTTACGTGTGTGGCCCCACCGGCTCCGGCAAAACCACCACGCTGCACTCCATCCTCAAACACCTGAACACGCCCGACACCAAAATCTGGACGGCAGAAGACCCCGTGGAAATCACCCAAAAGGGGCTGCGGCAGGTGCAGGTGAACAAGAAAGCGGGCATCGACTTTGCGTTGGTGATGCGTGCCTTCCTGAGGGCGGACCCCGACATCATCATGGTCGGCGAAAGCCGCGACAAAGAAACCGTCAGCATGGGCGTGGAGGCCTCACTCACTGGGCACCTGGTGTTCTCTACCCTGCACACCAATTCAGCGCCCGAGTCCATCACCCGCTTACTGGACATGGGCATGGACCCATTCAACTTTGCCGATGCACTGCTGGGCATATTGGCTCAGCGGCTGGCCAAACGGCTGTGTGATTGCAAAGAGGCTTACACCCCCGATGCTGCCGAGCTGCAACGTTTTTTCAAAGAGTACGCGCAAGATCTGGTGCTGACCCCGGTGTGGCAGGCCGACCCCGGCGGGGCTGCACAAGACCTGCTGGAACAATGGACTGCCCGTTACGGACATGAGGGCCAACTGCATTTTTACCGGGCCAAAGGCTGCGACACCTGCCGCGGCACCGGCTACAAAGGCCGTGTGGGCCTGCACGAACTGTTGGTGGCCGACGATGCCATTCGCCAACTCATCCAAGAACGTGCCCGCGTCGCCCAACTGTTCACCACTTGCCTGAGCGCAGGCATGCACAGCCTCAAGATGGACGGCATGGAAAAAGTGCTCATGGGCCTGACCGACATGGCCCAAGTCCGCGCCGTGTGCATCAAGTAAGCGAATCACGCTGGCGCAAGCCGCCCCGTATCAGCAACAAACCCACGGTGAATGACCGTCAGGTGCCAAGAGGGGTCTACCAGACGGTCAAGCACTCAAGCCTAAACATTTCGGAAATAATAGCGGCCCTAGCAACACTGTAATGAATTTCAGGCCATTATGTTTATATTTTTCAGCGCGGAAAAATAGCGAGAGTGACAAAAAACGTCGGTCTGGGGCGCTTTGCCAGTGTGGACCCACCGGGTGCGGCGGTTTTGGTAGACATCTTGTGTCACACCCAGGCGCACAAACCGGGTTTCAAGGGCATACCGTGCCAGGGTAAAGGTTGGCACGCCAGTTGCTGTACAACCTTGCTTCTCATCAACTACTTACTGGAGGTTCAACATGAAGCAATCACTGCAAAAGGGTTTCACCCTGATCGAACTGATGATCGTCGTGGCGATCATCGGCATCTTGGCCGCTGTGGCTCTGCCTGCTTATCAGGACTACACCGTTCATGGCGTCGGGTGCCAAAGCGACTGTCGGCGAAAACATTGCGAATGCTGGTGGAACAATTGGTACCGGCGCTTGCAATGGTGTGTCTGTGTTTAGTACTGCAACAACTAACGCGGCATCCATGACCTGCACAGATGCAACAGGTGTGCTACTTGTTACCGGAACCGCTGCCGCTAAAGCTGTTGCGTTGACTTACACCCCAACTGCTGCAGAGGCTGGGATTACATGGAAATGCACCACGCCAGCAACCAATTTCAAGTATGTACCCGCAGAATGTCGGGCTGCTTCGTGATCGTTTGCTGCTAAAAAAACCCCGCAATAGCGGGGTTTTTTTTCGAGCTGAGGCAAAGTGACATACCGATTTTTCCCGTTGTTGCATCTGACGTTGTTGCTGTTACCCAATGTTCTTTGGGTTGCTGTCGCCGAGGATGTGCCTGATGCATTAATTCGCGGCATTCCGCCTTCATTGGTTTTCTTGGTCGCATTGGTAGCGTGGTCGAGGCGACCACGCTGGGTGTTGCTGGCACTATTGCCGTTTTATGTGCTACTGCCGTTTGAAGCATATTACCTGCTGACGTATGGACAGCCGTCCAGCGCAAATGTGCTGGCAGTCGTCGCTGAAACGAATTTTTCAGAAACCCTTCAGTACTTGGGTGCTGGGCCTTTGTTGCTGTGTGGAGGCTTGGCCACGCTGTTGCTGTTGGTGACTTTGCACCTGGCATGGCAGGCTGCGCCATTGCCGCGCCACCGTTTGTTGAAATGGTTGGCTTTGACCAGCCTCGTTCCATTGCTGCAGTACGCGTGGCTTGAACTCGATTGGGCTCAGACAGGGTCCAGTGTGTTTGCCGATGCTGATGCAACATTGGCCGAGAACATTCAACCCATCACCGATGTGCCCACGCCTATGGGACTCACACTCAGTGATTCATACCCTCTTGGGGTGTTCTTTCGTATTCGGGATTTTTTGGGCGAACGTGAGCGTATCAAACAGGCGTCGGACCGCATTCGAACTCATGACTTTCAAGTCCGCAGTGCCTCTGCGAGCGACCAGCCAGAAACCTACGTTCTGGTGGTGGGCGAGTCGTCCAGACCAGACCACTGGGGCCTGAATGGCTACGGCCGAGACACCACGCCCCGTCTGGCGCAGAAAGACAGGTTGGTGAGTTTTCGCAATGTTGTTACGCCTTGGCCAGGTACGCGCTTGGCTGTGCCGGTGCTCAGCCGCAAGGCACAAGCAGCCAGCGACGACGTGCCACGCTTGAGCGAATGGGGCGAACAGATCGAGTTGCTGATGCCGACCAAG
>JFJP01024495.1_pt1 | contig 21171 bp, 18 predicted proteins | sample 431651 | NCBI WGS metagenome assembly JFJP01 (sample SAMN02602958, study PRJNA72255) | Microbial mat metagenome, whole genome shotgun sequencing project. | biome: fresh water; feature: sink hole; material: water; isolation source: purple microbial (photo- and chemosynthetic) mats found in...
CGAAAACGGGGTGATACAAACCAATATAGTATGCGAAGACTCTTCCGTGCTTATTAGCATTTACAACAACGGCTCAAACATACCGAGCGACGTTATCAACAGACTATTTGAGCCGTACTTCACGACAAAAGATTGCGGCAAAGGTACTGGTATAGGACTATATATAAGCAAAATCATAGTGGAGCAAAACCTAAAAGGTAAAATTGGGATACACAATAAAGATAATGGGGTGGAGGTAGTGGTGGAGATTCCAGTCGCTAATTGCGACTGGATAGATGCAAAGGGGGTATAAAAAAGCCCCCTCTTTCTAAATAAACCTAAGCAATAACCGTCGTAGCGCCTGCCGTAATTGTAATAAGTGTGTTAATTCCGCTAAGCTGAATCAACTGGTCATCACCGTTACCGGTAGCCTCTCCTGCATAATAGAGATAAGTATTGGCTCCGTCTACAAACATAGCAACAGAACCGGCGGCATCAAGCTGAACATCCACCTGAACCGCAATAATTTTCTTCGCCAACGAGTTGTCTGCCGCATCAAATGCAATCAATCCACCTGCAGACTGTTGGACATTTGTGCCTGCACCCGTAGCGGTTCCATCTGCCGCCAATAGAGCCGTAGCAGCGCCAAATGTTAAAATATCTGCAATAGCCGTATTAAAGTCGGTGATAACATCCATCGATGTACCGATAACAGAACCGTTAGTTCCAAACGCAAATGTATCACCTGCGCCCCCACCCGTCATAGTATCTGCACCAAGTCCGCCGGTAATCAAATCCGTACCGAGACTTGCCACGATAGTGTCATTGCCTGCACCGGTTGAAATCGTAGTAAGCTCCCCCGTAGCCGTCGTCAATGAGACGCTATCGTTGCCTCCGCTCGTTGTAATAGTCTGAGCGCCTGCAGCAGCCGATGCAACAATCGTGACACTGCTACCGCTGGTACTAGTAATAGTCTGATCACCTGCGCCACTTATCGTTGCATTTACGCTTACAAGCGCTGCGCCGGCGCCGCCTCCATCGCCAATAACTTGATCGCCGGCGCCAGCAATCGTCGCATTTACCGTAGTAAGGCCTACGCCTTTGATAGTTTGTGCGCCGGCAGCATCATTTGTCGCATGCACCGTAGCTGCGCCTGAGCCGGTAGTAATGGTCTGTGCACCGGCACCGATAGCGTGTGTCGTAATTGTTGCGCTTCCGCTAAATGGAGTCGGGCTCATATCAATATTAATAGCGCCAAGCGTGCTCGTCACCGTCAAATTTATACCCAACGCCGCAAATGCCGCCTCAAACAGAGCGCCGGTATTAATAGTTTGTGCACCGGCGCCACTTGAGAAAAGCACGACTTTTTCGACATTTGTTATACCGGTCCAATTATTATCGGCCAAATTAATAGCTTCAGCTCCCGCCGTAAGATTGAGCGTATCAATGCCGCCATTACCGTTCACCGTGTCTTCCGTACCAAGAAATGTACCTGTTCCGCCATCTATATAAGTACCGTTAAAAATATCATCTCCGGGCCCTCCGGCAAATGCATCAGCCGCCATAGTAAAAGTAAAAGGCACCGTCACAATACCCGCAGAAGCCGAAGAAAGATTGCCTACTGCATCCGTAGTATAAACTTTGTAAGTTCCGCTATTAAGTCCGGTAGCCGCAAGAGTCGTAGGTGTATTTGCGGCGCTGATAGCAGCTTGATTCCATAAGGCATCAGCCGCACCAGTAATAGACGCTACATTCGCCACGCCAACAGAAGTATTCACCAAATAAGCCGTACCGACTTCTGTGCTTTGAACCGTAGCGTCTGCCGTATTTGCGATTGTCGCCGTGGTTAGCGTGGCTGTTGGAGCTGTGGTATCCGATGTTGGTGTTGGTGTTGGTGTTGGTGTTGGTGTTGGTGTTGGTGTTGGTGTTGGTGTTGGTGTTGGCGTTGGCGTTACAATTCCGGCATCTATTGTTCCTATCGTTGCGCCTGCGATTAAACTATCTCCGGCGCCACCGCCATAAATGCTAACTATGGCAGAGATATTATTCCCGCTAGACAATGTAGCGCCAAATGAATCTTGAACAACCTCTTGTATCCTACCTATAAGCCCGAGAGAGGCGCCGATAGTGGAAGGAGTAGAGCCGTCGACTTGCGCATCTATCCTGGCATTATTTTCAGCTAGTATGTCGGCTATATTCTGGGCATTTGTACTCATATATGATGCAACGGCACCGCTAGAGGCCTCACTTGACACACCGACCAATACAGATTTGATAAACAAGGCATTTGATATATCGAAAGCAGCGCCACTCGCTGCCGAAGTAGTCATGCCGTCTGCTATTGCAGAGGCTGCATTAGAAACTATACTCGCACGCTTTGCGTCACTCATCGTCTCGCCCGCACCCTCCATCGCCGATACGGCAGTTGAAAGGATATTATTTATCTGAACATCCGCCGCTTGAAGCCTGAGAGCCTCTAATTTTTGGGCGTCCGTCGAACTGCTTGAAGCTATGATACTTAGAGGATTTACGGTATTCAGATTAATATCTCCGGTAATTCCCAAAGCATTTTGAACCGCTGTTTCCGCAGCCGCTACACTCATACCATCGGCTACTTTTTGAGCTATAACGGTACCGATCGGGGATACGATCGTAGAGCCTAGAGCAGAAGTAAATACGCTCTTATTGGCTGTATTCGTAGTGACATTGATGCCGCCAGAGGCTATCAACTGACCGATCCCACCCTGTAATGCGAAGCCCCCTGTAGCATTTGTAACAGCAGATACCTCTCCAGCATCAAGTATGCCATTATAATTATTATCAAGGAATACAGTAGCGCCGCTGACATAGCCACCGTCCATCACCGTACCATTAATAGTTGTCGAACTATTAATAAAAGCTTTAGCGCTTGTAACACTAGAGGCATCAGAAGTAACAACTTTTAGTATATTGACAGCTTGCTCTCCGTTATGACTTCCATGTTGTGCAAAATATATCCCTACCTCAGCCTTATTTGCAAGGTATGCCGTATCCTGACCTATTCCGCTCGGTGTTTTGGTAGCATCTATAATATTTTGAATAAAATTCTCTCTTGAGACCGAACCAGCCTGAAGAGCATTTGCCCAAAACGCCTTACCTCCAGTATCAGATGCTCTGCCTAAAACATTGTTATAAATTGCATCTACAAAACTCGACGCAGACATACTGGCCGGGTACCTAATAGCAGTCTCGGCCTGATTATTCCACCAGTCTACTTTCATTTGCTCTAGCGTTATGTTTCCGTCATCTAGCTGTGTTAACCAATACTGAAATCCTGCGGCATCCGGCGCACGATTAAAAAATGCCACATAAAGTTCTGATAATTGAGTTTGTTGTTGTAATGTTGCCATTTTAATTCTCCTAAATCTTGTTTCTGTAAATATTAGAGTGTTAAAAGTAAAACGATTTAGCCAAAATCATCTCGATACCATTTACACTCAAGCCATCTTGACCCTCAAAGATTCATATTAACGCTTGGTGGTTATTTTTGAGTGCGGTAACTTTGAGGTGACAAACAAAACTTATTTCAAACAAAACCTCAAAAGCCGATTTACTAACTATCAAAAGACAAGGAGCCATAGATGCAAGTAGGCGAAGTAGCAAAATCTAAATCATATTCAATAGATATTACGGGGTCTTTAAAAAGCGGAGCAGAAGTAGGGACGGATAAAAACGGTTTGGATGATGAGACGAAAGAGAAGATAAAAAACGGTGAACTCTCCGCTAAGTTCCTAACTAACTCTTATCTGCTTGAGTTTAGTATGAAGACGCAGAGCTACTCATCGACTTCGTTTGAGGCGCAAAGCGGAACATTTGACATAGGTAAAGTCAAAAGCATTTTAAGCAGCATAGACACAAGCAAGATAGGATACACCGGCAAACCGTTGCAAGATTTGACTACCGATGAGGCAAAAGCGCTTGTAAGCGAGGATGGATATTTTGGAGTAGCGAAGACATCTGAAAGACTTGCCGATTTTGTACTATCGGGTGGAGGCAATGATGTGGAAAAGCTAAAATCAGGCAGAGAGGGAATCATAAAGGGGTTTAAAGACGCCGAAGGTATGTGGGGCGACAAACTTCCCGACATATCTCAAAAGACGATTGATAAGGCGCTTGAAAAAATAGATAAAAAAATAGAAGAGCTGGGCGGTAACGCCATAGACACAAAGGCGTAAAATTACGCCAAAGTGCCTATAAGCTCTTTTGCTATCGCTTGATAGTATGCTCTGTATTCATCGTCCGCATGGGCGACAGGGGGCATACCCTCATCGCTTAGCTCTCTTATCTGCATAAGAAGCGGAATTTGTCCGAGTAGTTTCACACCGTAGTTTGCGGCAAGCATCTCCCCGCCGCCGCTTCCGAATATGTCATATCTGACTTTTGTATCGGGCGCTACAAAATAACTCATATTTTCTACTATTCCGGCTATCGGCACTTTAATATCCTGAAACATTCTAATAGCCCTACTCACATCATCGGTAGCGACCGCTTGCGGAGTTGTTACCAAAATACCCGCCGAAATTTTCATCTCTTGCGCCGCAGTAAGCTGAATATCCCCCGTACCCGGAGGCATATCTATCACAAAAAAATCAAGCTCTCCCCACTCTACATCTTCGATTAGTTGCACAAGCGCACTCACCGCCACCGAGCTTCTCCACACAAGCGGCGTATCCGGTGTTGGCGTAGTGATACCTACCGACATTATTTTGACCCCGTAGTTTTCGCTAGGAATCATCTTGTCGTTTTCATTCCACTTGAGCGTCTCATGTCTAATATTTAGCAGTCTTGGAATATCAGGACCATATATATCCGCATCCAAAATACCTACTTTTTTACCCATTTGGGCTAATGCTACCGCAAGATTTGCGCTTACCGTGCTCTTGCCGACTCCGCCTTTGCCGCTCGTAACGGCTATTACATGTTTGGCAAAAGTTGCTCTATCGTTTGGCTTTTCAAATGTGCCGTATGTAAGCGGCGGTTTAGGAGACGGATTCATTTTTAACCTCTTTTATCGCATTGTCTATTTTTCTTGAAGCTCTTGCAGCTTTTATTTGCCACTCTTCTATTCTATCGGCCGCACCGCCAAATCTCTCTGCAAGCTCTTTGTAAATAGATATTCTACTATTTACCAACTCTTTTATAAGCCCTAGAGTCTCGGCCGTTCGTCCTTCTTTTTGGGTAAGAGTGAGGATTTCTCCGAACATTTTGTGGTTATCGGTCAGCTTTATATCTAGCCCCAACTTTTCGGCTATACCCCTAAGCTCGATGCTTGTGATATAGATACCGCTATAATCAACCCCGAGTAACTCGTAAAGATAAAATCCAAGCGAATTAGAAGTTAAATTTTTATTATTATTAGTATTGGAAATATTCATAATAAGTCCTGCTTACAATTTTGTGTTTTTTTGTGGATTTCATCTTAACTAAAACAATATGAAAATGCAAGCAGCAGTAGCCTCCTTGAGCTTTTTATAGCATAGCAAAAAAGCTTTTTTGTGCGTGTAACTTATAGTTATTGTAAATAAAAATAATAATAACTTTAGTTAATACATTAAGAGTTGATTAAGATAAGTTTACTTAAAATTTATGCCCTTGCGAAAAAGCAAAAATTAAAAGTCAAGAAGAGCAAAAAGAAGGAGCGTTTATGAAGAAGCTACTGGCATCGCTTTGCCTATTTTCTTCGGTTGCCGTCGTTTCTTTGCTGGCGGATGATATAACTATCTCTGCCAAAGAAGCAAAAGAACTAATCGGAAAACCGGGAGTCGTTTTTGTAAGCGGAGATAATACCGATGTTTACAATCTCAATCATGTTGAGGGTTCTATGAATATGGATGCCCACCACCTACATCACTCGGATATAACGGGTGATATGCACTGTGCTCCGCTTTATGTGTGCCAGGATGAGGCTGAGAAGTTTATCGGCTCAAAAGGCATCGACAACAATACTATGGTCATAGCCTATGATGACTTTAAGGGTCCGAACGCTTCAGGCGTATGGCATTATTTCAAAAGTTTCGGACATGACAATGTCAGATTTGTAAACGGCGGCATAGCGCAGCTTCGAGCCGAGGGCGTTAAAATAGTAAAAGGCGCTGAACCAAAAGTAGCTCCAAAAGTATTCAAAATCGACCCGAAAAAAATCAATCATGCAATATCCGCAAGCAAATACGATGTACTTGCAGCGGTAAAAGATATTGAAAAAAACGGCGATAGCTCCAAATATGTAATTATAGATTCAAGAAGAATGGAAGAGATCATAGGCGTTTCAAAGCTTGACAATGTAGCTAGAGGCGGACATATTCCAAATGCAAGATTTGTAGAGTGGACAAACTTTAGCGACGCTACAAAAAAACTCTCATACAAAACTCCGGAAGAGATGCAAGCGGTTCTTGATAAAAACGGCATAACGAAAGATAAAATAATATACACATACTGCCATGTTGGAGCCGGAAGAAGCTCATATATTATGACTGTTCTTGAAAAACTAGGCTACAAAAATGCGAAAGTCTATGTCGGCTCATGGGATGAGTGGGGCAACGACTGGAATATGCCGATAAGACGATGAGGGAGAACGATAAAATGGTAAAAAACAGAAGAGACTTTTTAAAAGCTTCGGGTCTAACGGCGGCGCTAGTAGCCGGTCAAGGTTCTTTGTTTGCAAAAACAAATGTCACAAAAGTAGAAAACGGCAAAGATGCGTATGCAAATGCGAGCTTTACGGAAAATCTATATAGAAACGAATTTAACTTTACATACGGCAAAAAAGAAGAGCACGGTTTTGCGTATCACTGCGTAAACTGCCAAGGTAACTGTGCTTGGGAAATCTGGTCAAACAACGGCGTTGTAACCAGAGAAAACCAATCTGCAAGATACCCGATAATCAACCCAAGCATCCCGGACTTCAATCCGAGAGGCTGTAATAAAGGCGTTGAACACTCACAGGTAATGTACGAAAAAGACAGAATCCTCTACCCTATGAAAAGAGTGGGCAAAAGAGGAGAGGGTAAATGGAAAAGAGTAAGCTGGGATGAAGCAACTCAGGAAATAGCCCAAAAACTATACGACAACATGATAGACCCGAAAAAAGGTCCGGGAAGCATCACGGTACACGCCGGAACAGGTCTACTAACGGAAGGCAGAAGAGGCGGTCCTCTTAGATTTTCGACTCAGCTAGGCGCGGTTAGGATTTATCCGGCTTCTTACCTTGGGGATATGTTCTCAGGTGCGGCAGTAGCGTACGGCGAAGGTAACATGGGTTGTACATTTGACTTTATGTACGGCGTAAATGTATCTATCATGTGGGGCGCAAACCCATCTGCAACGAGAATTCCGGATGCTCACTTCGTATGGGAAGGTAAATACAACGGCGCAAAAATCGTAGTTATTACCCCTGAGTACAACGCCTCTGCGGCAAGAGCTCACCTATGGGTGCCTATCAAAGCGGGTACGGATAACTATCTTGCTATGAGTATCATCAACGAACTAATAAGCAAAAAACTATATATGCCGCAAGCAATGAAGACATATACAGACCTTCCTTTCCTTGTTAGAGTGGATAACAAAAAACTTCTCAGAAGAGGTGATTTTGAACACGCAAAAGATGAAAAAGAGCACCACAAATTTGACGAGCAGTTCTATACATGGAATACAAAAACTAATTCCGTTGCGCTAATGCCGGGCTCTGAAGGAAGCGACCTTAAAACTCTTAGACTAAAAGACAAGGGCTATGACATAGACCCTGCTATCGAAGGAACTTGGGAAGTTACTTTAGGTAACGGCAAAAAAGTCAAAGTAACAACAGTATTTGAGATGCTAAAAGCAGAAGCGGCGAAATTCCCTGCAGCAGAGACTCAAAAAATTACAAATGTTCACCCATCAATAGTAGAAGAACTGGCTCGTGATATTGCAAAAGAAAAAGTAGTAGAAATCACTACAGGCTTTGCGCTAAACAAATACTTCAACGGTATTTTGAATATCTGGAACATCGCATCAATCTGCGGCCTAACAGGCAGATACGGCCCAAGAGGCGGTCTAAATACCGAAAACGAATTCCAACTTTCAGGACTTGAAAACCTATCCGGCTTTAGCGGTAAATACCAAGCTAGATTCGGTTCTGGATTCTTTGGCGAATTTATGTTCGGCAAGGGAATGGAGACAATGGACAAATACTTCTCCGATGCGGGTCTCAAAAAATCTCAAGGTATTGAGAGAAAAGAGTACAAAGCTATTATAGAGCAGATGGTAAAAGACGGTAAAGCTTATGCCGCAGACCCTAAAGCAAAAAAAGCAAAACCTTTCTGGATGCCGGAAATTGCGCTTCTTGTGGCAGACTCTAGATTTAGAAGAAACAAAGGTACTAGCTACAGAGAAGAGTTTTTGAAGCTTACTAAATACTTTGCCTATGTTGACTATCGTATGAGCGAAACCGCCGTATATGCGGACATCTTGCTTCCTGCAAAATCGCACTACGAGGTATTCGACCTTAGAAGCTCGCCTGGATACCATAGGTTTACAAACCTTGCGCACCCGGTCGCAAACCTCAAGCCTGTAGGCGAGGCGAAAGACGAGTGGAGCATATTTGAGATGCTTGCCAAAAAACTTGAAGAGATAGCGATAAAAGGTCCTGTCAAAAAAGTAAAAGATCCTAAATATACGAAAAACGGCGAGAGAGAGCTTGATAAGTTCCACCAAGAGTTTACAAACCATGACGAAGAGTCAGAGGGTAACCTTGAGCCATATCTAGGTAACGACAGAATGGCAGTTGAGGTCGCTCTTGACAAATGTGAGCAGTATGCGCCGTACACGATAGAGAAAATGAAAAAATCGGGCGGCTTCTTGGTTCTAAACGAAAAAGCGGCAAAAACTTCTCCTCTTTATGCGGACAGACCGTTTAACTCATGGGAAGACCAAATGTTCAAATTCGAAAGATTTGAAACTATGAGCGGAAGACAAACATTCTATGTCGACCATGAAATGTGGCTAAAACTAGGAGTATGCGTCAATACGGCTAGACCTAGCATAGCGCCTGTATCAAAAACTTATCCGTTTACGATGCTAACACCGCATGCTAGATGGTCAATACACGCTAACTGGAAAAACTCTAAGTTTCTTATGAGACTTCAAAGAGGTAAACCTTGGGTTGCAATCAATAACAAAGTTGCAAAAATCAAAGGCATTAAAGACGGCGATGAAATAAGGGTATACAACACTATCGGCGAATTTTTTGCGATGGCAAAAGTATCGCACTCTGCTCCAATGGACTCTTTGGTAATAGAAGACGGTTGGGAGCCAAATATGTTTAAGGGTATGAAGGGACCAAACGAAGTTGTACCTACATCTCTAAACCTACTTGAAATGGCGGATAATTGGGGTCACCTCAAATTCGGCGGGCTTTGGGACGGTAACCAGTACGCATACGATGCGGCTGTAAATGTAGAAAAAGCCAAAAAAGCGTAAGGGGAGAATAATATATGTCAGCAACAGCAATCGTAGCGTCTAAAAGACAGCTAGCAATGGTCATGGACCTCAACAAATGTATCGGCTGTCAAACTTGTACCGTTGCGTGTAAAACGCAATGGACAAACAGAAACGGCAGAGATTATATGTATTGGAATAATGTAGAAACTTTCCCGGGTGAGGGCTATCCAAAACAGTGGCAAACTTCCGGCGGCGGTTTCGACAATGAGGGCAATCTCAAAGATGGCGTAATCCCTGAAATAGAAACAGGTTACGGCACTCCATGGGATTTCAATCACGAAGATTTGGCAAAAGGCGTTGAATTCAAATCCAATGTCGCTCCTATCTGGGGACCAAACTGGGATGAAGACCAAGGTGCGGGTAATTTCCCATCCGACAACTACTTCTTCTATATTCCTAGAATTTGTAACCACTGTGACAATCCCGGATGTCTAGCGGCATGCCCGAGAGATGCGATATTCAAAAGAGGTCAAGACGGCGTAGTACTTGTAGACCAAGACAGATGCCAAGGGTATAGATTTTGTATAGCGGGATGCCCTTACAAAAAAATATACTTTAACCCGAAAATCTCAAAATCAGAAAAATGTATTTTCTGTTTCCCAAGAATCGAAAAAGGTCTTCCAACCGCTTGTGCGCAACAGTGTGTAGGTAGAATCAGATTTGTAGGTTTCCTTGACGATGAAGAGGGACAAATCTACAAGCTAGTCAAAAAATACAAAGTGGCTCTTCCGCTAAGACCGGATGCAAATACGGGAGCAAATGTATACTATGTACCACCTGTTGCAGGACCGCTTAAATTTGACGCAAACGGCAAGCCGATAGAGGGTAGCGACAGGGTTCCGCCTGAGCAGCTTGAAGCGCTATTTGGCAAAGAGGTACACGCCGCAATCAAAACTATCAAAGATGAGATGGAAAACAGAAAAGCTACCGGCAAATCAGAGCTTTTAGACCTTCTAATCGCTTATAAACATTCTGATATGTTCAGACTTGACGCTGGTTACTATGCACATCACAATAACTCGCTAAAACCTGTAGACCACAGATACGATGCGGGTAAATTCACATCATTTAAGGCGGTGCACTAATGAATAAAACTGTTAAGCTTTTAACACTAACGGCAATGGCGAGCATCAGCCTTGCCGCCGCCGATTTTATAACGGCCGCCAAAGCCGACAAGCTAGACGCTTCTAAGGTAAAACTTGAAAGCGTAATGCTCTATCCGCAAACAACCATCGGCAACAACGACAAAGAAGCTACGGCAAAAATGAAAGGGCTAAAAGCTCTTGAAGCAAAAGCCGGAGCCGCTTTTAACGACAAAGAGATGCTTGTTGTGATCAAATGGAAAGATGCGACAGACTCCAAACAGAGCCAAAAAAGCACAAAAGCTTTCGGCGATAGCGTTGCGATTCAATTCCCGACAGCATGTCTAGAAGTCGACAAACTCCCTTACATCGGTATGGGTAGCGAAGGCAGAACTGTTAGCGTACTTCTTCAAAAAAATACGGAAGGCGTATATCCTGCTAACGAAAATGCAGATATAACTGCGCATCAGGCAAGACAAAACCTAAATCTTTTCGGCGAAGAGCTAAAGAAAAAAGAGGCTTCCCAAAAAACTCTAGTGGCAAAGTACAACAAAGTGTTCGTAGCGGAAGGCTTTAGGTCTATGACGGAAGTCAAAGACGCCAAGGGATACGAGATGTCTATGAACTACAAAAGCGGCGAATGGACGGCGGTATTCAAAAAACCTCTAAACGACGACTACTCAAAAGCGTGTGATGCGACTCCGATGGCTATCGCTATTTGGGACGGTGCAAAAGACGGTAGAAACGGCAACAAATGGCTCTCAAGCTGGACTCCTATCAAAACGAAAGACGGTGCAAAAGCAAAAGCCGACATAGCGAAAATCAGCGAAAAATCAAAAGGCAGTGTTGCTAACGGTAAAAAACTTGCTACCGACAACTGCGCCGCTTGTCACACAATGGGCGACATCAAAGCTCCGATGGCATATATGGCACCTGAGCTGTCAAACATCGGCGGTTATTCAACTGCCGCTTACCTAAAAGAGTCTATCGTGGCTCCAAATGCGGCGGTAGTACCGGGATACAACAAAAATGCGCACCCGTCAGGCACATGGTATAGCGTAGACGACAAAGGCGCTAGAACTTCAACTATGCCCGCATTCGACTATCTAAAACCAACAGAAATAGACGATATAGTAGCGTTCCTACAAACTCTAAAAGCGGGAGTTAAATAATGAAAAAAGTTGTTTTATCTGCTATTTTTGCGAGCTTAGCTGCTAGCTCACTGCTAGCCTCTACGGCAACGGAAGATGCAAAAGTAGGCGCAGGCGAAGTAGAAAAAAAAGGTTTTTTGGCGACTGAAGAGTGCATCAAAAAAGGATTATTCAAAGATTGTAAACTTGACACAACGGCAACTAGTCCTTTTGCGCTATATGTGCACTCTGAGGGAATTATGTACAAACTAGAACCGGCTAGCGTCCCTTTGCACGAGCTTGATGAGGGGCTCGGCAAAAACAATGTTACCGTTATCGGTACGCTAGAAAAAGGCAATCTAATCAAAATGAGAGCCTACAAAGCTCCACCACCTGAAGGAAAATCATTCTTCAAGGGCTGTCTGTAATAGTTACCTCAAAAGTCGGGGCATACGCCCCGACCCACTTCACTTTCATCCACTTTCTAAGGTTTTTCTAACATGGACAACAATCAAAGAGCTTTTATATACGCTTTTCTTTCAACGGTTTTTTCCGATAAACTCTCAAAAAAGAGCATCGAAGATTTGAAAAACAACCCTGATTTTTTAGATTTGATCGGAGAGAATGCAAAACGATTTTTTACCGAAAATGACATAGAGACACTTGATGAAGAGCTCAATATCGACTTTACTAGTGCATTTTTGGTCAACTCTCATCCGGTGGAGTCTTCCGTCATGGACGCAAAACACCAAATATCTACGGGACTTGAAAATCCGGTTATGAACTTTTATATCGAAAACGGCTTTGACATCAACCTCAACGGCACAAACCTTCTTACGCCCGATCACATAGCCATAGAGCTAGGTTTTATGCAAACTTTAGTGTTGCAAGAAGATGAAAACACACAAAAAGAGTTTATGAAAAAACATATTTTGCGGTGGATGGTTCCATTTTTTATCGGTGCAAAAACACTTGTTGAGACTCCGTTTTATATAGATTTTCTAGACTTTGCCACGGAATTTCTGCTTTCAGACTATGAGGCTTTGAATGTCTGATTTTATGCTTAGAGTCGAGCCGCTAAAATGTCTTAGACGGGACTATGCCAACAACGAGTGTAGCATCTGCATAAATGCTTGCCCCGAAAAAGCCGTAACAATGAAAAGGGGCAAAATAGAGATAGATGAAGCCGCTTGCACACTATGTCACGGCTGTATCGGCATCTGTCCGACAGAGGCAATAGAGTCGCAAAAGTTTGAGCCGAATCTGTTTGTAGCAAAAGAGATAGCGTTTGAAGCCAATGAACTAAAGCAAAAACTTATAAGTGAGACACTGAAGCTCTCTTGCAAGGAGCTGGGCGTATGCCTAGCAGTATTCGATGAATCACAACTAATCACTCTTGCACTCAAAAGCTGCCGCAAAATAACAGCGGATATAAGTCCATGCGGTGAATGTGAGCTAAACAAACTAGGAAGACTGAAAGCCTCAATAGATAAAAGTCTAGATGCGGCAAACGGCTTTTTGGGTGAATTTGCAGGCAAAAGCATAGAGATAAACAGCAAAAAAACGACCGAGAGAAGAGACTTTTTTAAGACAATATTCAAGCGATCTGCTGCGGTAGTCGATGAGATAAACGAACCGATAGAAAAGCCGAAAACAAAATTGCCGCTAAAAAGAATACTTCTAAAAAACATTATCAAAGAGGCTCTTGAAGAGACAAATAGATTTGTCAAAGGTGATTACGGTTTTAGCGTCTCAAAAACCATCAACAAATCGTGCACGAACTGCAAATCGTGCGTAGAGTTTTGTCCGACAAACGCACTTTTTTACTCAAGCGATTTTTCAAAGATATATTTTCAAAGCGGTAAATGCGTAGATTGCGCCATATGCAACGATATTTGCGTTCCAAAAGCTTTTGAGGACGGTTTTGAACATGATATGTCTTCGTTTGCGTTTGACAAAGCCTCTACCGCAATAGAGCACACTCTTATCGTGTGCAAATCATGCAAAATGGCTTTTCCATCAAAAGAGGGTGAAGAGATATGCCCTAACTGCGAAGAGTATAACAGTGATTTTGCTCATATGTTCGTAACTGCGGCAGAGCTGGAAGAGGGACAAAAGAGAGGCTAATTAGCCCTCTTTCGTGAATTTCTCGGAGTCTATTTCGATGACCGTGTGCACATTGCCTCTAGGCTCAAAATCAAAAACAAGCTTCATCCATTTCGGAGCAAGCTTGCTATAAAGCGTATCAAATATCTCGTTTGCGACATTTTCGTGGGAAATATGCCTGTTTCTAAAAGAGTTTACAAACAGCTTCACGGCCTTTAGCTCCACCACCCATTCATTTGGCGTATACTCTAGATATATCGTCCCAAAATCCGGATAACCACTTCTAGGGCAAAGCGCGGTAAACTCCGGCAGAGTTACTTTGATGATATAGTTTTTTTTGTGATCATTGGACCAAATTTCTAAATCTTTTGAAACATCAAATTCGGCTACTATCTTCTCCCCGTACTTCACTATACATCCAAGTGCTTAACATCTTTGGCGTGCTCTTCGATATATTTTCGTCTCGGCTCGACCTCGTCGCCCATAAACAGCGTAAATATACCGTCCGCCTCTCTTGTATCTTCGATGGCTACCTTGATTAATCTTCTGTTTTGAGGATTCATCGTAGTCTCCCACAGCTGCTCAGGGTTCATCTCGCCCAGACCTTTGTACCTTTGGATATATGCGCCTTTTTTTGCCGCATCTTCAACGGCCGAGAGCACTTCAAACGGAGTTTTTGAGCCGAGAAGCGAAAGATTTTTTTCTTTTAGCTTATTAAATACATGGATAGCTTCCGCAAACAGATGGTTACCGAATAGATTGTCATCCACTATAATCTCTTCAAGACCCACGCCTGTTTGTACAAATAGATGTATCTTCTCTTCATTTACGGTTTTTGAGAGGATATTAAATCCTATCTCTTTGATGTAGGCATCAAGGTCTTCAAAAAGCGCATCGTTATCAAGCGCCAATAGCTCTTCATTTTCGATAAGTCTTTTTATTACTTGCACGAGAGAGTACCGTTTTTTGAGTTCGTCCAAAATATCTTTGTAATAAGCCGTAGCCCTCAAAATATCTTTTATATCTTTATAATCTTTCTCATCCGCTCCTAGCGATTCTATGCCGTTTTCTATGAGAAATTCGTTTAGAGCTTGCCCATCCTTGAGGTATATCTCTTTTTTGCCTTTTTTGTACCTGTAAAGCGGCGGCTGGGCTATATATACATTTCCGTTTTGGATAAGCGGATTTAGGAACCTATAAAAGAATGTCAGGAGTAGAGTTTGAATATGGCTACCGTCGACATCCGCATCCGTCATGATGATAAGCTTGCCGTATCTAAGTTTTTCGTTGTCAAACTCTTCACCTATGCCTGTTCCAAGAGCCGTAATGATATTTTTGATTTCATCTGATTTTAGGATTTTTTCCAGTCCGGCTTTTTCGACATTTAGAATCTTTCCTTTTAGAGGAAGTATCGCTTGGAATACTCTGTTTCTACCCTGCTTGGCACTTCCCCCCGCAGAGTCCCCTTCCACTAGATAAAGTTCCGTGATAGCATTATCTTTGCTTTGGCAATCCGCGAGTTTGCCCGGTAATGTACCGACAGACATAGACTCTTTTTTACGAGTCAAATCTCTTGCTTTCTTGGCGGCTTCTCTGCCTTTTGCAGCAAGAAGGGCCTTGTTCATTATGGCTCTTGCCTCTATCGGGTTTTCTTCAAAATATTTTGTCAGTTTTTCGTAAGCAAGTTTTTGGACAAGCGGTCTTACATAGCTACTTCCCAATTTGCCTTTTGTTTGACCCTCAAATTGCGGCTCAGGTACACGGACGGAGATTATCGCAACAAGTCCTTCTCTTATGTCGTCACCCGTAACTTTTGTGTCTTTTTCTCTAGCGTTTGCATTTGCCTCTACATAAGTCGTAATAGCCCTAGTGAGACCGGCTCTAAATCCGCTCTCATGCGTACCGCCATCGCCTGTTTTGATATTATTTACGAAGCTTAGTACTTTTTCATCATAGCTTTCATTGTAAAGAAGCGCAATATCCGCCTCTATATCTTCAAGCTTGTCGCTAAAAGACATTATCTTTGTAAGAGCGGTTCTATTGCTAATATCTTCAACAAACTGTGCGATACCGCCTTCAAATTTGTATACCTCTTTTACGCCGTTTCGCTCGTCGATTAGTGTAATTGATATTTTTGGATTTAGATATGCGAGCTCTTTAAATCTTTTTGTAAGAATCTCAAATTGAAAATCAGTAGTTTCAAATATCGTATCATCCGGTAAAAACTCTACCGTCGTACCATTCTTTTTGGTTGTTCCCGTAACACTTAGTACATTTTGCGGGATACCTTTTTCAAAGTCCTGTTCATGTATTTCCCCATTTTTATAAATAGTTACATGCAGTTTTGAAGATAGGGCGTTTACGACAGAGATACCGACACCATGTAGACCGCCTGAGACTTTATATGTATCCTTGTCAAATTTTCCACCGGCATGAAGTACCGTAAGAACTACCGTAGCCGCAGAAATACCTTCGGTTGGGTGAATGTCTACCGGAATACCCCTACCGTTGTCTTTTACTATTGCCGAGCCGGATTTTGTCAGAGTGACTTCTATCTCGTTACAATATCCCGCCATCGACTCATCTATAGAGTTGTCAACCGCTTCGTAAATTAGGTGATGAAGACCGTTGATACTAGTGTCACCGATATACATACCTGGTCTTTTTCTTACAGCCTCTAGACCTTTTAAAACTTTTATATTGCCTGCGCCGTATTCGCTCATGAAACCTCTTTGTGTACTATTAAATTAATTTTTAATTCTCTGACGCCTTGCGGCAAGCTTTAGTAGCTTAGCGCTTAGCGTAGCTGAAACGGGCTTTGCTCGTATCAGCGTAAATTATAAAAATATTGGCATTACTATTGTTATGAAATTATCGCTTCTTAGCTCAAACGGCATATTTGATTCGTTAAATCCTGCCGTAAACTCTTTTGCATCGATACTTGATAGAAAATCGATTATAAATCTAGAATTAAAAGCTATTTGATACTCCGTATCTATATTTGATACGAATTCTATTTCTGTTTTTGCTTCCATATTCTCCTCAGACAAACTTTCAAATATGATTTTGTCTTTAAAGAAACTCATTTTTATTTCATTGGAGATATTGCTAATTTGCTTTATAGCCTCTATCATTTTATCTTTTTGAAGAGTCTGTACATATTTGAGCTCTTTTGGAAGTATCCTGTGATAATCTGGGAATTTACCGTTTATTAGCTTGGTAAAAAATAGATATTGTTTTGTTTTTATTACAAGGTAGTTTTGGCTGTAAAACATATCTACTTCGTCAAAAAATAGTTTGCCTATCTCTTGAATAGCTTTTTTAGGAATGATGATTGATAGCTCTTCTTTGTTTTGCTCATCTAATTGGACAAGAGCTAGTCTTTTTGTATCAGTCGATACGATATTTACGCCGCCCGTTTTAATGTCAAGAAGTGCGCCGTTTAGTTCGTATTTTGGATTGTTGCTATCTATTGCTGGAGTGATTTTTTTGAATGCGCTGATTAATTTTACGGAATTTAGACCTATTCTTGGAAGATGCTCATACTCTGGGAATTTTGGAAACTCTTTTGCGTCGAATGTCGGCATTTTGAGCTTTGAGCCTCTTTGCTTTATCGTTATATTGTTATCGGCAAACTCTACGGTTATATCTTCGTCTTTTAAGTTTCTGACATAATCGGCTATTTTTTTGCCGTTCGCAGTCGCAAATCCCTCTTCTATGATATTTACATCTTCGTTTGTGATTCTTAGACCTATTTCGTTGTCAGTTCCTTTCAGAGTCAAAATCCCATCTTTTGCTTCTATGTGAACATGTGATGTTATCTGACTGTTATCTTTTTTTTCGATAAAGGGAATGATATTTGAGAGCATCTGCTCAAAGACCGTTTTGTTAACCGTAATTTTCATCTGATTCACTCCTTCTTATTATTAAGAAATTTTAGTAGTAGTATTAGCATGCCGTGTTTATGTGAAAAACTATATCTTGACTCTATAGCTCAAAGGTTCTTATATATTTGTTTATTATCCTTTTTTTTCACTTAATTCACTTATACTTCGTTTTTGATCTTAATTTTGTTTTTTAACTCTTCCAATTTTATTTCAAAATCTCTATCGTTTTTTATAGTTTCATTAATTTTTTTGATAGAGTGACTAACCGCTGTATGGTCTTTCATTCCAAAATATGTAGCGATAATCGGCATAGAGTTTGGCGTCAAGTTTCTAGCTAGATAGATGACTATTCGTCTAGCGTTTACGATGGCGCTGCTTCTTGATTTTGAGCGGATTTCGCTAGGTTTGATATTTATCTCTTTTGAAACTATCTCTACGATGTGGTCTATCGTGATGTTCTCTCTCGTCTCTCTGAGCTGGTCTTTGAGGACATTTTTTGCAAATTCTAGCGTTATCTCCTGCCCCATCATTTTCGCAAATGCGTTTAGCTTGATAATAACGCCCTCTATCTCCCTGATACTCTCGCCCAAAGTCGCCGCTATATACCCGACTACTTCGGAATTTAGATGAATACCGTTTAGCTCACATTTTTTATTTACGATTGCTATTTTGGTCTCAAGCTCCGGCGGGGCGATGTCGGCTATAAGTCCCGATTCAAATCTGCTTTTTAGCCTCGCCTCAAGTCCACCTATCTGTTTTGGGTGTTTGTCCGAGGTCATTACTATCTGTTTGCCGTTTGATTGGAGTTCGTTGAATGTATGAAAAAACTCCTCTTGCGTCCCCTCTTTATTGGACAAAAACTGTACATCATCGATAAGAAGCGCATCGCAATTTCTATATTTTTCACGAAATCTATCCATTGTCTGATTGCGCAAATGCGATGTAAAATCGTTCATAAACTGCTCAATCGTTGCATATATGACATTTTTGCCGTCAAATGTGAGCTTGTTGCCGATGGCGTGCAAAAGATGTGTTTTGCCTAGCCCCACGCCGCCGTATATAAAGAGTGGATTGTATAGTTTGCCAGGTTTTTCGGCGACCGATATTGCCGCCGTGTGTGCAAATTTGTTGGAGGAGCCAACGACGAAGCTGTCAAATATCCATGAGGGATTTAGTATCGTGCTTTTGCTTTTTTGGGAGATTGATACCGTGTTGTCAAATTTTGCGGACTCTTTTTTTGATTTTTTTGCTTGCCCTACGCTTACTCGCACCTCCGGCTTTATACCTGTTTGCATCTCAAATAGATGGGCAATTTTTGGTCCGTATTTTGACTCTACCCATTTGGCCACAAAAGGATTGGTTGCTTTGAGGATTACAAGGTCTGATTTGGAGGCTTCTTCGTCAAAAATAAGACCAAGCAAGTAGTTGTCGTACTCGACCTCGGTTAATTCTGTTTTTAGAAGTTTTCGGATAGTATCAAAAATCATTAAGAGCCCTGTGAATAACGGTGTTAAAACTGGTTTTGATTGTAGCCAAAAATATATCAAAACACGCCTAAACGAGCAAAGCCCGTCTAGGTTGCGCTAGCCGCTGTGGCACTAAAGCTTGCCGCTTTGCGGCAGAAGAAGATTTTAGAGAATCAACCTTGTTTAATCTTTCACATCTATAAGTTATTCACACCCGTGAAACATTATGTGAATAAAATGCTAATTTGGGACAAAAAAATTGCTAATTTTAGGCATCGACCCCGGTACTATCAACTGCGGATACGCTATTTTGAGGCTTGAAAAAAACAAGATTTCTCTCGTGGAAGCGGGACTTATCAAGATAAAAACTAGAGAGTTGCAGTTTCAGATAGCCGAACTTGTGGAGGGACTTGATAGCGTACTAAAAGATAGGCAAATTGACGAGGTCGCAATAGAAGATATGTTTTATGCCCACAACCCGAAAACGGTTATTAAGCTAGCCCAGTTTCGCGGCGCGCTAGCTCTCAAAATCATACAAGAGATAGGCAACTTCTACGAATACACCCCGCTACAGGTCAAAAAAGCGCTTACCGTGGTAAAGATGCTACTGGGAATAAAAGAGGAGATAAAGCCACTTGACATTACGGATGCTATAGCGGTGGCGATAACGCATTCGCAGAGAGTTGGGCTAAGAAAATAGGAGAGAGTATGCCTACAATATCAATGTTTTACGGAATTATTATCAGAATGTACTGTGCGCCTAGCGAACACAATCCGCCGCATTTTCACGCTTACTATCAAGAACACAAAGCCGTTATTGATATAAATAGCTGTGAACTAACGGACGGTAGTCTTCCAAATAAGCAACTCAAACTTGTTTTGGCGTGGGCAGAGCTTCGAAAAGAGGAGCTTTTGGCTGATTGGACGCTTGCGCAAAACGGCGAACTACCTTATAATATCGAACCGATAAAATAGGAGAGCCAGATGTATCTATCCGTCATATCCGTAAAGCCTTTGGATGATTATAAGCTCTCTTTAGAGTTTGAGAACAAGGAGCGCAAGGTTTTTGATATTAAGCCCTATCTTGAAATAGGCAAATTCAAAGAGCTAAAAGATGAGAAGCTATTTCAAAGCGTAAAGGTCAAATTTGACTCCATCGAGTGGGATAATATGCTTGATTTGGATCCGGAACTACTGTATGCAAAAGGCGTGTCGCAAATATGAAACTAAAAATTATTTATCCGGACGGGGCGGAGTTTAAACCGACAAATATTGCGGTTTCGGCGGCGAGGACTTGTTACTATGCGGGCGGGCTTGTGGAACCTCTAAAAAGCGAGGGGTGGAGTGCGAAAGAGGTACTGCTCTCTTCAATATTTGAGGCGGGGCACCACACGACGCTTCAGCACGCCCACTTTACGGTACTGATAGATGGAATGAGCCGACATCTCATCTGGAGACTGCTCCACTCTCACCCTTACTACAACTCCGAGCAGGTAAGCCAGCGATACGCCAAGATGAAAGCCGAAAACTTTGTATATCCAAAAGGCGGCGACCATGAGGCGTGGAAAGCTTATTATGAAAGAGTGTTTGGGCACTATGAGAGATTGGCGGAGGAGCTAAAGGCAAAATTTGAAGAGATTTTGCCCAAATTCAAGAAAAAAGATGCAGTCAAAAAAGCGCAAGAGTTCGCCAGATATGTGCTTCCGCAGGGGATGGGAGCATATCTGTATCATACGGTCAATTTGACGGTAGCGCTTAGATATATAGCTTTAGCCAAAGTGTTGCCGGAGGCAAAAGAGGAGGCGATGCAATTCGCCGCTCTTTTGGAAGAGGAGCTTTTGCGGATAGATAGCTCCCTAAAACCTCTCATCGAACAAGCAAAAAGCGCAAAAGCCGTATTTAGTGATTTTGATATGGATGTGTTCAAAAAAGAGCACGGCGTGGATGAGGCAACAACCGTCAAGCTCTTCGATATTGTCAATCCTTTGGCTTATGAGATAAACGA
>JFJP01005457.1_pt1 | contig 21170 bp, 21 predicted proteins | sample 431651 | NCBI WGS metagenome assembly JFJP01 (sample SAMN02602958, study PRJNA72255) | Microbial mat metagenome, whole genome shotgun sequencing project. | biome: fresh water; feature: sink hole; material: water; isolation source: purple microbial (photo- and chemosynthetic) mats found in...
TTGTTGGTCAACAAGTATTACCTGGATTGGTTCAATGAGAATGTTTTGGCCAAATCTGCTCGTGGCTTGGGTATCGGATTCTGGAAGGGTGGCGACCAGGGCTTGATCGAAGGTGCGGTTGTCAACGCCAGTTGGAAGCTGGTGGGTTTGATATCCCGTCTGGTCAAACTGGCCCAAACGGGCTTCCTGTATCACTACGCATTGGTCATGCTGGCAGGTTTGTTCCTGTTCCTGACGTATTTCGTGTGGCTCGCCAAATAAGGAGAAGAACTAAATGGGTTTGCTGAGCCTAGCGATTTGGACACCGGTGCTGTTCGGTGTGGTGCTTTTGGCATTGGGTCGGGATGATCAAGCCAATGTGGTCAGATGGACAGCCTTGGTTGGTGCTTTGGTCGGGTTGGCCATCACCCTTCCGCTGTATGTGGGTTTTGTCAACGACTCAGCGGCAATGCAATTTGTTGAAAAGGCTTTGTGGATAGAGCGGTTCAACATCCACTACCACTTGGGCGTGGACGGCATTTCGCTGTGGCTCATCCCGCTGACCGCTTTCATCACATTCATCGTGGTTGTGTCAGCTTGGGAGGTCATCACCGAGCGGGTCAACCAGTACATGGGGGCTTTCCTGATTCTGTCGGGGTTGATGATCGGTGTGTTCAGTGCGCTGGATGGCATGTTGTTTTACGTGTTTTTTGAAGCCACCTTGATCCCGATGTACCTGATCATTGGTATTTGGGGGGGGGCCAACAAGATTTATGCAGCCTTCAAGTTCTTCCTCTACACGTTGTTGGGCTCATTGCTTATGCTGGTGGCGCTGGTGTATTTGTACAACCAGTCCGGCGGCAGTTTCGACATACTGACTTGGCACAAATTACCTCTCGGCAGCTCAGCTCAAACCTTGCTGTTTTTTGCCTTTTTTGCGGCATTTGCCGTCAAGGTACCCATGTGGCCTGTTCACACGTGGCTTCCTGACGTGCACGTCGAGGCCCCCACTGGCGGCTCAGCGGTTTTGGCTGCCATCATGCTGAAGTTGGGTGCTTACGGGTTCCTGCGCTTTTCAATGCCTATCACGCCCGATGCGTCTCACGAATGGGCTGGGCTGATGGTGGGGTTGTCATTGGTCGCAGTGTTGTACGTCGGTCTTGTGGCCATGGTTCAGCAGGACATGAAGAAACTGGTGGCCTATTCTTCAGTGGCACACATGGGTTTCGTGACCTTGGGCTTTTTCATCTTCAACGACCTCGGTGTATCGGGGGCCATCGTTCAGATGATCGCGCACGGCTTCGTGTCAGCGGCCATGTTCCTGAGCATTGGCGTGTTGTATGACCGCATGCACTCACGCCAGATCGCTGATTACGGCGGCGTCGTGAATACCATGCCCAAGTTCGCGGCATTCGCCTTGTTGTTCGTCATGGCCAACTGTGGCTTGCCAGGAACCGCAGGTTTTGTTGGTGAATGGATGGTCATCCTCGCCGCAGTCAAAGCGAACTTTTGGGTTGGTGCTTTGGCTGCCACAGCTTTGATTTTCGGTGCTGCCTACAGCCTCTGGATGTTCAAGCGGGTTTACCTGGGCGAGCCAGGGAATGCACATGTCAAGGAATTGGTTGACATCAATGCACGTGAGTTCTTCATGCTTTCCTTGCTGGCGCTGGCCGTTTTGGCCATGGGGGTGTATCCCAAACCATTCACGGATGTCATGAACACGTCCGTTGCGCAGCTGTTGCAGCATGTCGCCGTTTCCAAGCTGCCCTGACGTTACACACTGAGATAGCCAATGATCGACAACATCAGCTGGGTGGTGGCCTACCCTGAAATTCTCCTTTTGGTCATGGCTTGTGTCATTGCCTTGGTCGACTTGGGCGTCAAGACCCCGTTGCGGGGTACCACACATGCTTTGACGCTCATGACTCTTGCCACTTTGGCTATTTTGTTGGCGATGTACGCCAACACGGGTCAAACGGTCACGGGCTTCGGTGGCATGGTGGTCACGGACCCCTTGGGCAATTGGTTGAAGTGTTTTGCCAGCTTGGCCATGATGGCCACCTTGGTATACGGGCGTTCGTATTCAGCCCAACGCGACATGTTACGAGGGGGGGAACTGTTCTCCTTGTCGCTGTTTTCGTTGCTGGGCATCTTCGTGATGATCTCGGGCCACAACTTCTTGGTCATCTACCTTGGCTTGGAAATGCTGACGCTGTCCAGTTATGCGCTGGTGGCTTTGCGTCGTGACGACGCGCGTGCGACAGAGGCCGCCATGAAGTACTTTGTGCTGGGTGCCATGGCCAGCGGTTTCATGCTGTACGGCATGTCCATGTTGTACGGCGCCACGGGCAGCCTTGACCTCGTCAAAGTGTTTGAGGGTGTGGGTGCAGGCGTGGCCAACAAACAAGTGTTGGTGCTGGGGGTGGTGTTTCTGGTGGCGGGGCTGGCCTTCAAACTGGGCGCGGTACCGTTTCACATGTGGCTGCCCGACGTCTACCATGGAGCTCCCACTTCTGCCACATTGCTGATTGCCGGTGCTCCCAAGCTCGCCGCATTTGCGATCGTCATCCGTTTGCTGGTCGAGGGCTTGCTGCCGTTGTCTTTCGATTGGCAACAAATGCTGGCGGTCTTGGCTGTTGGTTCTTTGCTGGTGGGTAACCTCGCTGCCATTGCCCAAACCAATCTCAAGCGCATGCTGGCGTTTTCAACGATTTCACAGATGGGATTCCTCCTGCTGGCTTTTGTGGCTGGCAAGGTGGGCGACGACTCCAGCAACCTTGGCAACGCGTACAGCGCCGCCATGTTCTACGCCATCACCTATGTCCTCACCACGCTCGCTACTTTTGGCGTGATGCTAGTGCTGGCCCGGCGTGACTTTGAATCAGAGCACATTGCAGATTTTGCGGGTTTGAACCAACGCAGTCCTGTGCTGGCGGGCGTGATGTCCATTTGCATGTTTTCGTTGGCTGGCATTCCGCCCCTGGTGGGCTTCTACGCCAAACTGGCTGTGTTGCAGGCTTTGTTGGCTTCGAGCCAGGCCGTCTACATCGGTTTGGCGGTGTTTGCCGTGATGATGTCTCTGGTGGGTGCGTTCTATTACTTGCGAGTCGTCAAGGTGATGTACTTTGATGCGCCGGTACAGACAGCTCCCATCGAGGCCACCCCCGATGCGCGGGCTGTACTCTACGTGAATGGTCTGCTTGTGCTGGTTCTGGGACTGGTGCCTGGTGGGCTCATGACCTTGTGTGGCCAGGCCATTGGCCACCTCATTCCCTGAGAGGTCTACAGCATGTCTTTGGAAACATCGGTTTGGCTGGTTGTATTCATGGCGTTGGTAGGGGCCAATCTGCCCTTTGTCACTGATCGGGTTTTCGCCCTCATTCCGGCCAAGCGGTCCAAAACCTTGTGGGTGCGCTTGGCGGAGTTGGTTGTCCTGTACTTTGTGGTGGGTGGCGTGGCATTGCTCCTTGAGCAGGCTGTTGGGCAGATTTACCCACAGCGCTGGGAGTTTTATGCCACCACGGCCGCACTCTTTCTGACCCTCGCTTTCCCGGGTTTTGTGTTCCGCTATCTGCGCAAAGGCTGAGTTGTCGGCCCATCGGCGCACAGTTGTCTGGCTGCCTGAATGAACTTGGACAACGCGGACTTTCCTCACTTGGTTGAGGTTGGCACACACCGCAAGCCGTTGGCTCAAGGGCATATGCTGAAGGCTTTTCAGGATGACATTCGCCTACCCGACGGAACTGCTGCAACGCGGGAATACATTGTTCACCCCGGTGCAGTGATGGTGATTCCCCTGCTGGACGACGGCGGGGTGGTGCTGGAGCGTCAGTACCGTTATCCAATGGGGCGCGTGATGGTGGAGTTCCCCGCAGGCAAACTGGACGCTGGAGAGCACAGCCTGTTATGTGCCCAGCGAGAGTTGCTTGAAGAAACAGGTTACGCCGCGCGCGAATGGGCGTACGCAGGCACCATTCACCCGGTCATTTCATATTCCACCGAACACATCGACGTGTGGTTTGCCCGCCAGTTGTTGCCTGGTGCCAGTCGATTGGACGCGGGCGAATTCCTGGAGGTCTTTTCTTCGACCTTTGATGAATTGATGCTGGCCTGCCAAAGCGGTGTCGTGACCGATGCGAAAACGCTGACGGGCGCTTTCTGGTGGCAGAACGTGTTGTCGGGTCGTTGGGTGCTGAATTGGGCGGGTTGTGATCCTTCGGAACATGTGGTGCCTCCCGGGCCATTCTGTCCCGGCATCGCGCCAGTGTGAGATGAAGGTATTCAATTTGCGTTGCGGGTCAGGGCACTCTTTTGAAGGGTGGTTTGGCAGCGAAGCTGACTACGACGGACAGTTGGAGCGCGGCTTGCTGGAGTGCCCGCTGTGCGCAAGCCCTCAAGTGGTGCGCGTGCCCAGTGCTCCACGCTTGAATCTCAGCACCTCGGCCGAGACCTCGGTCACCGACGGCATGCCAAACCACCCTCAAGACTCTGACGGGCACGTGTTGGCCGCTTTGCGTCAGCTCGTCCAACAGTCACAAGACGTTGGTTCCCGGTTTGCCGACCAGGCCCGTCGCATGCACAACGGAGAGCTGCCGCAGCGAGCCATCCGGGGTGAGGCAACGGCCAAGCAGCTTGAGGAGTTGCTGGAAGATGGCGTTCCGGTGCTGCCGTTGCCCAACATTCCCGGGTTGAAAGAGCCACTGCAGTGACCTTGGCTCCCTGGGTTCAGGGGTAGAGACCCCGCATTTCGCGGGCGTGCAGGATGCGTTTGCACGCCACAATGAAGGTGGCTGTCCGCAGGCTCACCTGGTGGTCTTGAGCCACCTGCCACACTCCCGCAAACGCTTCGCGCATCACCCGCACCAGCCTGGCGTTGATTTCGTCTTCGCTCCAGAAAAAGCTGGAGAAATCCTGCACCCACTCGAAGTAACTCACGGTGACCCCACCGGCGTTTGCTATCACATCGGGCAGCACCAGAATGTTCCGGTCGTTCAGGATGTCGTCTGCCTGTGGTGTGGTCGGGCCGTTGGCCCCCTCGATCACCATGCGTGCCTGAATGCGACCTGCGTTGGCTGCGGTGATTTGTCCTTCCAGCGCTGCCGGTATCAGGATGTCGCAAGGCACATCCCAAAAGGCATCCGGGCTCAACACCTCGGCATGCTCAAACCCTGCGACCGAGCCCAACCGTGCGACATGTGCCAGCAGCCGGTCCACGTCAAGACCGGCCTCGCGGAAGATGGTCCCGCCGTGGTCCTGCACTGCCACCACACGCGCGCCGGCCTGTGCAAACAGCTTGGCTGCAATGCCACCGACATTGCCGAAGCCCTGGACCGCGATCCGCGCCGTGGTGACATCCAGGCCGATGTGTGCCGCTGCCTCGCAGCCCACGGTAAACACCCCTCTGCCCGTCGCTTCACGCCGCCCCAACGAGCCGCCCAAGTCCACGGGTTTGCCGGTGACCACGCCCGTGGCTGTAGAGCCCTCGTTCATGGAATAGGTGTCCATCATCCAGGCCATCACCTTCTCATTGGTGTTCACATCCGGGGCCGGAATGTCTTTGGTGGGGCCGATGATGATGCCGATTTCACTGGTGTAGCGGCGGGTGATGCGCTCCAGTTCGCCCATGGACAGCAGTTTTGGGTTCACGCGGATACCGCCCTTGGCACCGCCAAAAGGCACGTTCACCGCAGCGTTTTTGATGGACATCCAGGCAGAGAGGGCCATCACCTCTGACAGCGTCACGTCCTGGTGAAACCGCACCCCACCTTTGCCAGGGCCGCGCGACGTGTTGTGTTGCACGCGGTAGCCTTCGAAATGCGCCACCGTGCCGTTGTCCAACTGGATGGGCACATCCACAATCAGTGCCCGCTTCGGCCGCTTGAGGGTTTCCAGCCAGCGCGACAGATGGCCCAGATAGGGCTCCACCCGGTCCACTTGCTGAAGGTAGGTTCCCCACGGGCCCAGGTTGTCTGCCTGAAGGTATGAAGGCAAGGAATGTGAGGATGCCTGCACGTTGCCTGGCAAGATCGGGGAAGTTTGCATGGGGGGTCTCCGTTGTGTGTTCGAAAGCGCGAACTGTAGAGGCCCTCGTTTCCCGCGTCCAAGGCTGAGTTCACCTCCCTTTATGCGTGAAACGCATAAAGTGGGTCTCCTACGCCCTTCCGCTCAAGCCTGAAACTGCAGCGCTGCCAGGCCTGCATACACCCCGCCAGCCGCCACCAATTCAGCATGTGTGCCTTGCTCCAGCCACTTGCCATGGTCAAGCACCACGATCTGGTCCGCTTGTTGCACCGTCGACAGACGGTGGGCAATCACCAGCGTGGTTCTGCCCCGCATGGCGCTCGCCAGCGCTGCCTGCACCATGTGTTCACTCTGCGCGTCCAATGCACTCGTCGCCTCATCCAGCAACAGCAATGGGGGGTTTTTCAGCATGGCCCGGGCGATGGCAATGCGCTGTCGTTGTCCACCCGACAGCCTGACCCCACGCTCCCCCAGGAATGTGGCGTAACCCTCGGGCAGCGTCGAAATGAACTCATCGGCAAAGGCCGCCACCGCTGCGGCACGCACCTCGTTGTCCGAAGCATCGGGTTTGCCGTAGCGGATGTTTTCCATCGCATTGGCCGAAAAAATCACCGGGTCCTGAGGCACGATGCCTATTCGCTTGCGCAGTGACTCCAGGTCCATGTCGTCGATGGGCACACCATCGAGCACGATGCGTCCGGCCTGTGCATCGTAGAAGCGCAGCAACAGGCCAAACACCGTGCTTTTGCCCGCGCCGCTAGGGCCGACCAAGGCCACCGTCTGGCCCGGTCTTGCCGACAGGCTGAACCCTGCCAGCGCAGTTTGCCCAGGGCGCGAGGGGTAACTGAACGTGATGTTTTCAAAGCACACGTCACTTCCACGCTCAGGCCACGGTGCTGCCACAGGGTGTGCAGGGGACTGCACCGGGGAACGCGTGGCCAGCAGCTCCATCAGCCGCTCGCTGGCGCCTGCCGCACGCAGCAGGTCGCCATACACCTCGCCCAGCACGGCCATGGCACCGGCAAAAATCACCACATAGAAGGCCGCCTGGCCCAACTCGCCCGCTGTCAGTTCGCCTGCCAGCACCGCTTGCGTACCCTGGAACAGGCCCCATAGCACCAGCGCAGCGTTGGCAATGATGATGAAGGCCACCAGCACTGCCCGTGCCCGGCTGCGGCGTGTCGCGGTGTCAAATGCCTCCTCGGTGGACAGGGCAAAGCGCTGTGCCTCCCGCTGCTCTGCGGTGTAGCTTTGCACCAGCGGAATGGCGTTGAGTACTTCGGCCGCCAGGGCGCTGGAGTCGGCCACGCGGTCCTGGCTCGCCCGCGAGAGTTTGCGGACCCGCCGCCCGTACCACATGGCAGGCATGATCACCAGAAACACCACGGCAAGCACCTGCAGCATCACGCCCGGGTGGCTCCACACCAGCATCCCCAATGCGCCCAGGCCCATCACGGCGTTGCGCAGCCCCATGCTCAGTGACGAGCCCACCACGGTTTGCACCAAGGTGGTGTCCGTGGTCAGGCGGCTGAGCACTTCACCGGTCTGGGTGGTTTCGAAAAACTGCGGACTCTGGCGCAGCACATGGCTGTAAACCGCATTGCGCAAATCGGTTGTGACGCGCTCGCCCAGCCAACTCACCACATAGAACCGCGCGGCGGAAAACACCCCCAGCCCGACTGCCACCGCGAACAACTGTCCAAAGTGCCCTCGCAGTGCCATGGCCTGATCGCTTTTGTCGGCGGGCACCAGTCCTCCGTCGATGAGGTGGCGCAGCGCCACAGGGAACAGCAGCGTGGCCGCTGCAGCCAGCACCAGAAACAGCGCAGCCAGACCCACTTGCAGGCGGTAAGGTTTCAGGAAGGGCCACAGACCGCTGAGTGACTGAGGGTGACGGGCTGAAGGGCGGTCTTGGGATGTTGTCGACATGAGGTATGCGCGGTCAATGCGTGGCGTGTATGTGTTGCCAGCACACATCCACATGTGGGGCCATGTGTTGCGGCTGCAAGCCTGAATTGTCGATCAGGTGTAACTTGTCAGGCATGCCGAACGAACTGGCAGTCAAGCGCATCGAATCGCGACGACTTTCACGCTACTTCACAAGGACACCCTCATGCACAGACGCAACTTGTTCAGGCACCTCACTGGCTGGATGGCCGCCATCACATCGGTGCGCACGGCACAGGCGGCAACCGCTTTTCCGCTGAAGAAAACCGAAGCCGAATGGCGCAAACTGGTGTCGCCCAACGCATACGCCGTGTTGTTCGAGCATGGCACAGAGCGAGCAGGCACCAGCCCTTTGAACGCCGAAAAGAGACCGGGCACCTATGTGTGTGCCGCGTGTTTTCTGCCCGTTTTTGATGCCGCGCACAAGTACGAAAGTGGTACCGGATGGCCCAGTTTCTGGCAACACTTGCCCGGCGCAATGGGTACTTCGACGGATTTCAAACTCATCTACCCCCGAACCGAGTACCACTGCGCACGTTGCGGCGGTCACCATGGACACGTGTTCGACGACGGTCCCAAGCCCACCGGCAAGCGCTATTGCAACAACGGTGTGGCCTTGGCTTTTGTACCCCAGGGCCAGCCTTTGCCCGCTTTACGGGCCTGATCCATGAACCCCATCACGAGTTGGACGTCACTTTTTTCATTTGTGCGCGTTCGGTGGTGCGCTGCCGCCGGACTGGTGCTGCTGGGCCTCGCTGGCTGTTCCCAGGCCGCAGCGCCACAGGCTGCGGCGGCTCCACCAGCAGTGGTTGCCGCCCCCGTCATTGACGGCAAACCCATGGCCTACGCCGTGTTTGCCGGCGGGTGCTTCTGGTGTATCGAAGCAGACTTCGAAAAACTGGCAGGTGTGCTGGGAGTGGAGTCGGGCTACACCGCAGGCCTGACGCCCAACCCCACCTACGAAACGGTGAGCGCCGGGCACACCGGTCACACAGAGGCCGTGCGCGTGTTGTACGACCCGGCCAAGGTCAGTTATTCGCAACTGGTGGAGTACTTCTGGCGGCACATCGACCCCACGGTGAAAGACCGTCAGTTTTGCGATGTGGGCAGCCAGTACCGCAGCGGCATTTACTGGCAGAACGATGCCGAGCGCCAGGCCGTTGAGGCCAGCCGGGATGCGCTGCTGAAATCAGGGCGCTTTTCCACCATCCACACTGAACTGGCAGCAGTGTCGCCCTTTTACCTGGCTGAGGACTATCACCAGGACTACTACAAGAAAAACGAACTCCGTTACAACTACTACCGCCTCAGTTGCGGGCGGGACGCCCGAGTGAAAAAGCTCTGGGAGTAGTCTGGAAAAAAGAGCTGAAAGTTCAATGACATCAAGCGCCAGAGGCATTTTTGGCTTGAATTTCAGAGCCTGGTCAACACCGGGCTTTCGACCACCAGTTGGCCGAAGTGCTGTTGCACCCAGGCCGGGTCGTGGTAGTTGTGCTGGTAGCGCTCGCCGCCATCGCAAATGAGCGACATCACCGAGCCCCGTTCACCCCGCTCCCGCATCTCATTGGCCAGTGTCAGCATGGCAGCAAAGTTGGTTCCTGTACTGGGCCCGAGCCTGCGGCCCAGCAGTCGCCCCAGCGAGTGCATGGCGGCCAGGCTGTCCACGTCGGGCACGTCGATCATGCGGTCGATCAGTGTGCGGATGAAGCTCGCCTCCACCCTGGGGCGGCCAATGCCCTCGATGCGCGAACCCGGCGCTTGCAGCGTGGCATCGCCACTGCGGTGGTAGGCGCTGAACACCGAGCCTTCAGGTTCAGCCACACACAACTGTGTGTGATGCATCTGGTAGCGGATGAAGCGGCCAATGGTGGCGCTGGTGCCCCCGGTGCCCGCGCCCACCACCACCCAGCAGGGCACGGGGTGGCGCTCGTGCGCCATCTGACTGAACATGCTCTGGGCGATGTTGTTGTTGCCCCGCCAGTCGGTGGCCCGCTCGGCGTGGGTGAACTGGTCCATGTAATGGCCACCGGTGTCGGCGGCCACCTGTCGGGCGGCGTCGTACACCTGCGCAGCGTTGTCCACAAAATGGCAGCGCCCGCCGTAGAACGTGATGAGGTCCACCTTTTCCGGTGAGGTGCTGCGCGGCATCACGGCCACAAAGGGCAAACCCAGCAGCTGCGCAAAGTAGGCCTCGCTGACAGCGGTGCTGCCACTGCTGGCTTCGACCACTGTGGTGCCCTCACGCACCCAACCATTGCACAGCGCATACAGAAACAGCGAGCGCGCCAACCGGTGTTTCAAGCTGCCCGTGGGGTGGGTGCTTTCGTCTTTGAAGTAGAGGTCGATGCCCGCACCGCGGTAAGGCTCAAGGGGCAGCGCAATCAGGTGTGTGTCGGCGCTGCGCTGGTAGTCGGCCTGAATCAGGCCAATGGCCCGGTGTACCCATGCCGCACCAGCGGGCTGGACGTGTCCGGCCGTCACTTCAGGTTGCCCGACAGAAACTGCCGCAGGCGCTCGCTGCTGGGGTTGGCCAGTACCTCGCGCGGGTTGCCCTGATCTTCCACCACACCCTTGTGCAGGAACATGACGTGGTTGGACACCTCGCGGGCAAAGCCCATTTCGTGCGTCACCACCACCATGGTGCGGCCTTCTTCGGCCAGTGCTTTCATCACACGCAGCACCTCGCCCACCAGTTCGGGGTCCAGTGCCGAGGTGGGTTCGTCGAACAGCATCACCTCGGGCTCCATGGCCAGTGCGCGGGCAATGGCCACGCGCTGCTGCATGCCGCCGGACAGGTGTGAGGGGTAATGCCCTTCCACTTTGGTCTTGCCGTCACCGGCCAGGCCCACTTTGGCCAGGTATTTGTGGGCACGCGCTTCGGCCTCGGCCTTGGAGATGCCCAGCACCTGCACCGGGGCTTCCATGATGTTTTCGAGCACCGTCAGGTGGCTCCAGAGGTTGAAGTGCTGGAACACCATGGCCAGTTTGCAGCGCATGGTCTGCAGCTGCTTGTCGCTGGCAGCTTTCAGCATGCCGTCTTTGGCCATGACCAGTTCCAGTGGTTGCCCCGCCACGCTGATGGTGCCGGTGTTGGGCCGCTCCAGCAGGTTGATGCAGCGCAAGAACGTGCTTTTGCCGGAGCCGCTGGAACCAATGATGCTGACGCAGTCGCCCGCCTTGGCCGTGAGGGACACGCCTTTGAGCACCTCGTGGCTGCCGTATCGCTTGTGGATGTCAATGACGTCGAGTTTGTGGCTCATGGGGTGTGACAGTGAAGTGTGCGTTGGCGGCCGTTGTGCTCAGGCGCTGAGCAACGGTCCGGTGCGAAAGGCCTGGGCACCTGAAATCTTGCCCACCTCCAACCCGGTGGTGGCCCAGCGGACGATGTGGCGGGCGTACAGCACACCGTTGACGGTGGACACCACGGGGCTGGTTTGGCCGGTAGCGGGGTGTATGACTTCCGCCACCACGTCGCCCACGGCAATGTCGTCGCCGGGGTGCTTGAGGTAGGTCAGCACGCCACTGTGCGGGGCCATCAGCACCTGGGTGCCAGCCAGCGGGGTGGGTTGGCAGGGCAGGGCGGGCACATCGGGCTCAGGGCCAGTCACCGCGCCCAGCAGCGTCAGGTAGGCCAGCAGGGCGGCGGCATCGGCCTGGGCCAGGTCGTGGCGCACGTCAGTCTGGCCGCGCAGTTCCACGGTGGTGCTGGCGCAGCCCTGCGGGAAGGGGTGTGAGTCGACAAACGCCTGGCCTTCGGTCACTGCCAGCTTCTGGCGCAACTGCCACCACACGCCGCTCAGGGCTTCGTCATAACAACGCCCGCCCGAACCTTCGGCCAGCAGCACGGCGCGGGCACCCAGCAGGGCGGCCAGCGGCAGCAGCTTGTCGGCACAGGGGGGCTCGGTGTAGAGGTGCATGGCGGCTTCAAAGTCGCAGTGCAGGTCCAGCGTCACATCGGCATCGCAGGCCAGGTGCATCAGGGTGTGGCGCAGGCTGTCCAGCTCGGTGACGGGCGCGTGCCGGTCCAGTGCGGCGTGCATGGCGGCGCGGATGGTGGCCACGTTGGCCGCTGGGTCGGCAGTCAGAAGCGGGGCCACGGCGTGGCCGTCTTCCGTCAGCCAGTCGGCAAACGGGGGGTAGCTGCGGTTGAAGTTGTCGGCGCTGGCCAGCTCGAACCGGCCCAACTGGCTGTGCAGCACCGTCTGGTTCAGGCCAATGGGGTTGGCCATGGGTACCAGCACCACCTCGCCGCTGATGCGGCCCTGCGCCTCGGCCGCTTGCAACAGGCCGCGCAGGTGGTGCAGCACCAACATGCCCGGCAGTTCGTCGGCATGCAGGCTGGCCTGCAGCACCACCTTCGGGCGGGCATCAACAACACCAAAGTGCTGGCTGACCAAGGTGCGCTGCGTGCCGATGGCTGGTGAAATGAGGGGGTGTTCAGTCACGCGCATGGGGTGTGGATGCATTCAGGTTAATAGCTAAAAATCCAATACCAGCAAGCGGTAGGTGCTAAAAAAGTATATAAATCAGTGGCTGCGTGGCGCGAGATGCACCAGCCAACGCCGCTCGGCCAGTTTGAACAGGCCCACCAACATCAGCGTGAGGGTGGCGTAGATCACCCCGGCGGTGATGAAGGCCTCAAACGGCAGGTAAAAGTCAGAGTAGATGTTGCGTGCCGCACCGGTGATGTCGAGCAGCGCGGGCACGGCGCTGGCCAGTGAGGTGCTGTGCAACATCATGATCACTTCGTTGCTGTAGCCCGGCAAACTGCGGCGCATGGCAGACGGCAACAGAATGCGGCGCATGGTGGTCCAGCGCGTCATGCCCATGGCCTGCGCTGCTTCCACTTCACCATGGCCGGTGTCGCGGATGGCACCGGCGAGCAGCTCCACCGTGTAGGCGCAGGTGTTGAGGGCAAAAGCTAGCATGGCGCAAAAGAAGGGCTCCTTGAACCACGTCCAGGGCCAGCTGTCGTCCCAACGTGCCTGGATGTATTCCAACTGCCCCAGGCCAAAGTAAATGAGGTAGACCTGAATCAGCAACGGTGTGCCGCGCAGCACGTAGGTGAACAGCCACACCGGACCGCTGATCCAGCGGTTGCTCGACACCCGCGCCACGGCCAGCGGCAACGATAGCAACCCGCCAACGATGAGCGATGACACCAGCAAGGCCATCGCATTGACGGTGCCTTCCCAGAACTGCTGCAGGTTCTCCGGCCGGAAAATGACTTCAAATTCCATGGGTTACAGCGTGCCTCGCTTCACGCCCATGGAGTAGCGCCGCTCCAGCATGCGCAGCAGCACCAGAGACACGCTGGTGAACACCAGGTACAGCAGCCCGGCAAAGGCCAAGAACAGCAGCGGCGCATTGGCAATGTCGCCGCGCGCGGCAGCCCCGGCCTGTTTGGCCAGGTAGGTCATGTCTTGCAGGCCCAGCAGCGACACCAGTGCGGTGGCCTTCATCAGCACCAGCCAGTTGTTGGTGAAGCCGGGCAGGGCCAGGCGCACCATTTGCGGGAGCGTGATGCGTAAAAACACCTGCATGGGGCGCATGCCATAGGCCACCCCCGCTTCCATTTGCCCCGGGGGAATGGCCAGGATGGCGCCCCGGAAAGTTTCGGTCATGTACGCGCCGTAGATGAAACCAATGGTCAGCACCCCCGCCACAAAGGGGTCGATCTCAATGTAGCCCTCAGAGCCCAGGGCTTCCAGCGTCCAGTTCAGTCCGATCTGGCCGCCGTAAAAAATGAGCAGCATCAACACCAGGTCGGGGATGCCGCGAATGAGGGTGGAATAAATGGTGGCAAGCCACACGGCTGGCTTGTGGCCCGACAGCTTGGCCATGGCCCCCACCAGACCCAGCACCACCGCCACCACCAGCGAACCCAATGCCACTTCCAGCACCAGAACGGCGCCTTGAAGAATGCTCAGCAGGTAAGGGGTCATGCGGTGGGGCTGTTGCTGGGGTCAAACAGTGATGGCAGGGCCGGGGTGACCGAAATCAGTCGCCCCAGATGTCGGTACCTGGGAAGTATTTGTCGCTGATTTGCTTCCACTTGCCGCTGGCGCGGATGGCAGAAATGCCCTTGTTCAGGGCTTCCTTCAAGTCTTTGTCAGACTTGCGCACCGCCGCACCGGCACCTTCACCGAAGTACTTGGGGAACTTCAGCGGTTGGCCCACAAACACGTAGCCTTTGCCGTCGGGCGTGTCCAGGAAGCCGCCCTTGACTTCCATGATGTCGGCCACGGTGCCATCGAGGCGACCGGCTTTGATGTCCAGGTACACCTGGTCTTGCGCTTCGTAGTTCACCACGTTGACGCCAGCTTTTTTCAGCTCGCCCATGGCGTATTTCTCTTGTGTGGAGCCCTTCAGCACGCCGATTTTTTTGCCCTTCAGGCTGGCGGGTGTGCCGTCGGTCTTGATGTCGCTCTTGACGACGATCTGAGACAGGGTGTTGTAGTACTTGGTGGTGAAGTCCACCTGGCGCTTGCGCTCTTCGGTGATGGACATCGACGAAATGATGGTGTCGTACTTCTTGGCAGTCAGGCCAGGGATCATGCTGTCCCACACCTGTTCGACGAACACGCACTTGGCCTTCATTTCATCGCACAAAGCCTGTGCAATGTCCACGTCAAAACCGGTGGGCTTGCCATCAGCGGTCTTGAAAGTGAAAGGTTTGTAGGTGGGGTCGATGGCCACGCGGACCTCTTTCCACTCTTTGGCCGAAACGGACACGCTCATGGCAAGGGCCACGGCGCCCAGCAGCAGGGACTTTTTCAACATGCAATGCACTCCAAGGTTGAGGTTGAACAGGTGACACAAACGTTTGCGCGGTCAGTCTTCGCTGGTAAAGCGAGAAACGTGCCGCACGCATTCCACAAAAGAAATCAGCATAGCACCGCTGTTTCGCTTGGCCTCAGAGGGCTTGCCCGAAGGCAGCGCTGGGCAATACCACCGGTGTGACGCCAAGGTGACAGCATCAGCCCCGCACCCGCATCAGGGTGCTTTTGCCAAACAGGCTTTCAATCAGGTCGACAGCCAGCTCGGCGGTCTGGTTGCGGACATCCAGCGCGGGGTTGAGTTCCACCACGTCCAGCGAGGCCAGGCGGCCGGTGTCAGCAATCATTTCCATGCACAACTGCGCTTCACGGTAGGTGGGGCCGCCGCGCACGGTGGTGCCCACGCCAGGAGCGATGTCGGGGTCGAGAAAGTCCACGTCCAGGCTCACATGCAGGTGGGTGTTGGCATCCACCAAGGCCAGGGCCAGTTCCATGGTGTGGCGCATGCCCATTTCGTCGATGTAGCGCATGTCGAACACCTCAATGCCCCACTCGGCCAGCATGCGCTTTTCGCCCTCGTCCACGCTCCGAATCCCAATTTGCCGGATGTCTTTGGGGCTGAGCCGGTGGCCGGGGCCGCCCATGTCCACCAGTTCGGCCGGGCCGTGGCCGCACAGGCAGGCCACTGGCATACCGTGGATGTTGCCGCTGGGCGTGAGGGTGGCGGTGTTGAAGTCGGCGTGGGCGTCGAGCCACAGCACGCGCAGTTTTTTGCCTGTGGCTTTGCAGTGGCGCGCCACGGCGCTGATGCTGCCCAGCCCCAGGCAGTGGTCGCCGCCCAGCATGATGGGCAGGCGGTGGTCTTGCAGTTGCTCAAAAGTCGCGTCGTGCAGCGCGCGGTTCCACGCCGCCACCTCGGGCAGGTGGCGGTAGCCGTTCACCGCGGGTTGCCACGGGTTGGGTGGGCCACTCAGGTTGCCGCAGTCGCGCACGTGGTGGCCGAAGGCTTCAATGGCTTGCGCCAGCCCCGCCACGCGCAGGGCCTCGGGGCCCATGCGGGCGCCGCGTGTGCCTGCGCCCACGTCGGTCGGCACGCCGATCAGGCTCACGCCTTGAATGTCTGAACGGATCATCAGGTTCCCCGAAAAGTGCAGGGAAACCTTACACCAACTCGGGCGTGTTGATTGCTTCGGAGGCGGTGGGGGCGGCCGCTTGCACGGGCTTGACCAGCGCAAACAGATCTCGCGGGTTGGCCAGCGCGGGAATCAGCGGGAGTTGGGTGCCCAAATCGAGCTGCTCGGCCACGCGGGCCAGGTAGCGCAGGGCGCTGTAGTCTTCCAGCGCAAACCCCACCGAGTCGAACACGGTGATGTCGGCTTCGTTCTGGCGGCCTGTGGCTTGGCCGCTCAGCACGCGCCAGAGTTCGGTCACACAGAAGTCGGCGGGCATTTGCTGCAGGTCGCCTTCAACGCGTGTTTGTGGCTCGTATTCCACAAACACGCGGGCGGCGGTCAACACGTCGGCGTGCAACTCGGTTTTGCCGGGGCAGTCGCCGCCCACCGCGTTGATGTGCATGCCGGGTGCCAGCAGGTCAGCGGTGAGGATGGTGGCGTTGGTTTTGTCGGCCGTCACCGTGGTCACGATGTCTGCACCCTGCACCGCGTGGGCCGTGCTGTGGCACACGGTGATGTGCAAACCGGTGTGCCCCAGGTTGCGCACCAGCTTGGCGCTGGCGGCGGCATCCACGTCAAACACCCGCAGGTGGGTGATGCCCACCAGGTGCTGGAACGCCAGCGCCTGAAATTCGCTTTGGGCACCATTGCCAATCAGCGCCATGGTGCGGCTGCCGGGGCGGGCCAGGGTGCGGGCGGCCAGGGCCGACGTGGCCGCAGTGCGCAGCGCGGTGGTCAGCGTCAGCTCACTCACCAGCAGCGGGGTGCCGGTGGCCACATCGGCCAGCACGCCAAACGCCATGACGGTGGGCAGGTGGTGCTGCCCGTTGCCAGGGTGGCCGTTCACGTACTTGAAGGCGTATTGGTGTGCATCGGCAATGGGCATCAGCTCGATCACGCCCACGTCGGAATGCGCGGCCACGCGGGCGGTTTTGTCAAAGTCGGGCCAGCGCAAAAAGTCTTGCTCGATGGCGTGGGCCATCTCACTCAGGCAGACAGGCAAGCCTTTCTGGCCGACCAGTTCAGCCACGTCGGCGGGGCTGAGGAAACGGGTGGGCAGGGTGTGGGCGGTCGTGGCTGCTGTGCGCATGGTGTTGTCTCGGTGTGTGTCGCGGCGGAGTGGGGTTTGAATCCCGACAGGCAAGTGTGCGGACACAGCCAAACAATAAAAAGCAGCAGTTCATTGCAAATTTGGACAAAAATATGGCAAAACGTCAGCTGTATCTGACGAAATGATGGATTGTTCATGGACGATACCGACCAACGCCTGATTGCCCTGCTGCGCCAGGACGCCCGTTCCACGGTGGCCACGCTCGCAACCAAACTGAACGTGTCGCGCGGTACCGTCACCAACCGCATCACCCGGCTGGAAGACACGGGCGTGATCGTGGGCTACACCGTGCGCCTGCGCCCGGATGCGCAGCCCAACGACATCCGCGCCTGGATGAGCATTGCCGTAGAGGGCAATACCACCCGCGCCGTGATTGCCAGCCTGCTGGGCGAACCCGGCGTGGCCACCCTGCACGACACCAATGGCCGCTGGGATTTGCTGGCCGAGTTGCGCGCCGCCAACCTGGCCGAGCTGTCCAAGGTGCTGGAGCGCATCCGGCTGGTCAAAGGCATCAGCAACACCGAAACCAGCATCCATCTGGAGACGTATCGGGGGGCATGAGGTGGAGCCGACTGATGACGGACGGTGTCCAGGCCATTCCCAGGCGCGGAGGCGTGTCAGCCCGCGTTGCGTGGTCATAATGGTCCAGACCCACAGGAGAGACCCGTGAACACATCCACCAGTGCTGCAAGCCGCGACACGCTCATCCGCTCTCTGCTGGATGATTACATCGCGATGTACGCCGGGCGCGACGCGAGGCTTGTCGGTCGGTTCAGTGACAACTTCAGCGGTTACACCGGCGGCGGCGATTTTCTGGTGAAAGACGTTCGGGCTTGGCAAGACATCACCCGGCAAGACTTTGCCCAGGTGCCCAGCCCCATCCGCATCGAAATGTTGGACGTGCACCTGCAAGACATCAGCGCCGATGTGGTGGTGGCCACTGCGTTTTTTCACATTCACCTGCCCATGGCAGATCATGTGCTGGCCAACGAGGTGGCGCGCCTGGTGCTGATCTTTCGGCTCGAAGGCGAGGCATGGAAAATTGTGCACAGCGGCATTTCCATTCCCTACCCCATGGTGCAGGACGGCGAGGTTTACCCCATGAAGTCGCTGCTCCAAAAGAACCGCGCACTCGAAGCCCTGGTCGAGGAACGCACCCGCGCCCTGCACGACAGCGAAGCTCTGTACCGTCAGCTGACCGAAGACACCCGAGACGTGCTCTGGAAGGTGGACCGCGACCTGATGATCACCTACATCAGTCCGGCAGATGAGCTTTTGCGTGGGTTCAAGGCCAGCGAGGTGGTGGGGCACCATGTGTTCTCGCTGTTCACGGTAAAGGGTGCCGAGCAAGTTCAGGCGGAGCTGGCAGCCAGCAGCCGAGGGCGCGAATCGGGCAGCAGGCAGCCGTTTGTCAGTTTCGAGGCACCGCACCGCTGCAAGGACGGCCGCGAGATTTGGGGCGAAGTGATTTCAAGGGCCGAGGTTGACGCTTCCGGGAATGTGGTGGGCTATCACGGCATCACCCGCGAAATCACCCGGCGTAAATTGCTCGAGGAGCAGGTGCGCCAATTGGCTTTTTTTGACCCGCTCACCAAGCTGGCCAACCGCCGCTTGCTCGATGACCGCCTGGCTCAGGCCCTGGCTGCAAGCAAGCGTTCGGCCTCGCTTGGGGCGTTGATGTTTCTGGACCTCGACAACTTCAAACCCCTGAATGACCTGCATGGTCACGCGGTGGGCGACCTGTTGCTGGTTGAAGTGGGCAGTCGCTTGCAGGCATGTGTGCGGCAAATGGATACCGTGGCACGTTTCGGTGGAGACGAGTTCGTGGTGCTGGTCGGTGAGTTGAGCACGGACCCCGCTCAGTCTGCCCATCAGGCCAGTGCCGTGGCCGAGAAAATTCGCGAGCGCCTGGCTGAGCCTTACGTGCTGTCGGCGGTGCAGGAAGACGGAACAACCCAACAAGTGGTGCACCACTGCACGGCGAGCATTGGCCTGGTGGTGTTCAGTGGCAAGACCGCGCTGCAAAGCGAAGTGCTCGAAGCCGCCGATGCCGCCATGTACCAGGCCAAAGAAGCAGGCCGAAACCGCGTATGCGTCAGGAGTGTCAGCCCATCAGCCGAACAGGTGGGGTGACCCATAGGGGGGCTTGGGGCCGGCCCGAGACCGGTGGCTTGCCCGCACGGTTTGACAGGGTTGAGCCCATCCGTGGGTCTGACCGGTTCACCGCCAAAGCGATGTGGATCTGGTTGGTTGGCCTCTGGGCGCGTGCGGTCAAGGTCCGGCAGCTAAAATCCGTCGCTTCACCGGGGGTGTTGCTGCACATGGGGTGCGGCGGCTGAGAAAGTCCCCAACCACCTGATCTGGGCAATGCCAGCGTAGGGAGCGTGAAGAGCCACCGGCCCCGCCCGGTGCAGGGCTGCTGGCAGCCCGGCTCTTGCGCTTGCCGCGCCGGGTGTTTGCCCGGGGCAGGCACTGCACCAGGAGCCGCTTGTGTCTCTCACGTCCCTCACTTCTTTGACTTCTGTTGTGCCCACTCGTGGGCTGTCGCGCCGTGGCCTGCTGGCGCTGGCCGCTGGTGTGGGTCTGGCCGGTGCGCCGCTGTGGGCGCAGGCCGCACCGCCCACCCTGCGTGTGCTCACCCACAGCTCGTTCGATCTGCCCAAAGAGCTGCTGGCGGGTTTCGAAAAGTCGGCTGGCGTGAAGCTCAGCATCGTCAAAGGTGGCGATGCGGGCGAAATGCTCAACAAACTCATCCTCACCCGCGCCAACCCCGTGGCCGATGTGGTGTACGGCATTGACAACGCGCTGGCGGGCAAAGCCCTTGCGGCGGGTGTCTTGGCCCCTTATGCAGGCCCGGCGGCCACCGCCCCGTCGGCGGTCAGCCTGCCTGCGCCGCTGGTGCCGGTGGACCATGGTTACGTCACGCTCAACATTGACAAAGCCTGGTTCGCCAAAAGCGGCCTGGCCCTGCCCACCAGCCTGCAAGACCTGACCCTGCCCGCCTACAAAAACCTGCTGGTGGTGCAACACCCCGCCACTTCCAGCCCTGGCCTGTCGTTTCTGGCGGCCACCATTGCCGGGCTGGGTGAAGAGGCCGCGTTCGACTGGTGGGCCAAGCTGCGCGCCAATGGCGTGAAAGTGGCCAAGGGCTGGAGCGAGGCCTACTACACCGACTTCAGTAAAAGCGGTGGCAAGCGCCCCATCGTGGTCAGCTACGCCAGCAGCCCCGCCGCCGAGGTGTTCTACAGCAAGACCAAACTCAGCGACGCGCCGACCGCGAGCCTGAGCCTCAAAGGCGCTGTGTTTCAACAGGTGGAAGGCGTTGCGCTGGTCAAAGGCGGCAAGCAGGCTATCGAATTCTTGCGCAGCGCCACCGTGCAGCAGGCCCTGCAAACCACCATGTGGATGTTGCCCGCCACCCCCGGTGTGGCTGCCGCTGATGTGATGCGCCATGCACCTACACCCACTGCGTTTGACAACCCCAGCACCGACCAAATGGCCGCGCAAACCCCCGCCTGGGTCGCCCGCTGGACTCAGGTGGTGCTGAAGTAAACCCCATGGGCCTGGCGGCCAGGCTGCCCCGTGCACTGCTGCTGCCCCCGCTGCTCTTTGTGGCGGTGGTGGTGGCCGCGCCATTGATGCGCCTGTTGTGGGAAGGTGCGCACCCTGAGCTCGGCACGGCGGCGCTCACGGGCCAGCCTCCGCTCACGGTGTGGGGCGTGTGGGCCGATGCCCACCTGCGGTTTCGGCTGCTGTGGTCGATGGCGCAGGCGGGCATCAGCACCGCGTTCACGTTCGCGCTGGGCCTGCCTGTGGCCTGGGTGCTGGCCCGCTACCACTTTGCAGGCCGCCAGGTGGTGTTGCGGCTGCTGATGTTGCCCTTTGTGGTGCCCACACTGGTGGCCGCGCTGGGCGTGCTGGCGCTGTGGGGGCCCAATGGCCACTGGGCCGTGCCTCTGGGCCTGGAGCTGGAAGACACCCCCTGGCTCCTGGTGATTGGCAATGTGTTTTTCAACCTGTGTCTGGTGGTGCGTGCCGGGGTCGATGCGCTGGGGCAGGTCAGTGCATCTCGCCTGGCCGCTGCCCGCACGCTGGGGGCCACGCCGTGGCGCGCCTTCTGGCGGGTGGAGTGGCCCGCCATCCGGCTGCCGCTGGCCGGTG
>JFJP01037920.1_pt1 | contig 21168 bp, 9 predicted proteins | sample 431651 | NCBI WGS metagenome assembly JFJP01 (sample SAMN02602958, study PRJNA72255) | Microbial mat metagenome, whole genome shotgun sequencing project. | biome: fresh water; feature: sink hole; material: water; isolation source: purple microbial (photo- and chemosynthetic) mats found in...
ACAATCTAGGTCGCTTATTCCAACACATCTGGCTCGATGTCGAAGGGCGGCGGCTGTTTGGCTATGCTTAAATCTATATCTAGTGGCTACCCCACGAAATCGGGAAGAGCCATAAAACTCAGGTATTTAACTGCATGGCGATGTATTTATATCATGGTTTTCTGTTATTATTAATATTGGTATTAGTATTATTAATTAATAATGCTAATTAATATAGTTAATTACAGTTAAATTAATGTAGTTAATTAAAATACAATTAATACATGAAAAATTAATATAAATATATTTCAATTAACTAACCACTTTATAATTTAACACTAACTAACAGCAGGTGTATTATGGCTAACAATTCAGCAACAAAAAAATATAATAATAACTATAAAGAAACATATTTCATATCACATCCAGAGTTGTGTCATGTCATGGCAATAGATAAAGCAGTACATGATATTATTAACTCAGAAGATAAGCTTTTTTATATCATGGATAAATCATATCCTAATGATAGATGTTCTGTAGCTTGTAAAAATAATAAAATCTTTAATTTAATGGCAAATAAAAGTATAGAACAGATAGATTTTATGCTTCCAATCTATCGTTTTAATCCGTATGTTGAATTGTTTATCAGAAACATGAACAACCGATTAGGTGGAACAGCAGGCGTACACCGTCTTATCAATTGTAATAATGAAATAGCGAAGTCAGTTGATAGTTTCAATTGCTTTATTGATAGGATAAGAGAGGAAGCAAAAAGTAAATCATTCAAAATAATCACCAATAACTATAAACGTTCTTCAAATAAAAATTATATAAGCTTATTGCATTACATTGATAATCTATTCATAAATCGTTCTAGGTTGCTGGTATTGAGAATAGACTTAAGCTACGAAAATGAATTACATAATTTCCGTCTGAATAAAGAAGAAATAAACCATAGGTATTTACAAGCCAAAAAAGACCGTGAACATTTCTTTAACAATATGAGATCAAATACGCTATTTGACGATATGCTGGGTTATGTCTGGAAATTGGAGTATGGTTTTAGTAAAGGCTTTCATTACCACATGATTTTCTTTTTCGATGGTTCAAAGGTACAGCAAGATATAACCATAGCTGAAATGATTGGAAAATACTGGCAGAATGTTATAACGCAACGTAGAGGAATCCATCAAAACTGTAATATTAATAAGAAAAAATACAAATATCCTGGTATTGGTATGATTAATCATGATGACATTGAGTTGCGAGAAAACCTTAACAACAAGGTGGCTCATTATCTAATTAAGCCAGATTACTACGCTAGAATGGCTGTTATTGATGAAGATGGAACGAGAGGTCGTACATTTGCTAAAGGAATAGTGAAACCTAAAACAGATACCAGAGGTAGACCGAGAAATCAGACTGTTGATATTCAACAGGAATGCTATGCGAGTGAAATAATTTTAATTGAACAGTTGGTTCATGGAATCATTCAGTCTAAAGAGCTTTTTTGTGTCTGTCATGATAGGACAAATAATCGCTATTATATCGGGGCTAATGATGATTTTATGCGTGATGTTTTAAATAAGATACTGAATTATAAAAATAAAATAATATTTATTGACTGGATATTAAGCAAGTCTGTTCATCCTACTGTAGCGTTATTTATCAGAAATTTGAAGGATAGATTAGTGGTAGTGAAACCTCACCTATATACTCGTAGGCGAAATCGTAACAAGTTAAAGGATCGTGATGTTCGTGTGCTTAATGAATTTATTGAAAGCATTAGACACGAAGCGGATAGTCCACAGTTTAAAAAAGCGATTAATGATTATTACAATCGTCCTATCGGTAGCTAGTTATCAAAACATCGATAAATAGGTGGTAAATTCGACCGTAGCGACGTTTTTATCACCTAGTAATACCATTTGGTCAGATTGATAATATCATCGCTCTATGACCCACTGTGGTTCGTTATATTGCGATAATATTGTTATTTATTAGTTAGTTACATTTTATTCTCACAAAAACATAAAGAGCCATAGTGAAACTTTCTCTTTAGTTGGCTATCACCTCAACAGAATTATGGGTAATATTCACAAACTCAATGTTTGAAAGGCTTTAAGCTGCTAGAATTAGGACTTTACAATGAAGGGAATTACACTGTGACTAAATCAGAGCTGATACAGGCGTTAAACCTGAGACAGATGCGTTAGAGATTATTCTTCGTTGATTGCAACAGAAGCTAAAAAACGCAAACATGCTATTGCAATGTCTTGGCGGATGGATGAAACCAATGGGGGCATCTAATATACTGCGTGTTTGATAAATTTGACAACACTGTTGTTCATGCTCTCCGAGAAACGTGATGAAACAATAGCTTTCCAAAGAAAGTAGTAATGGATAGAATTGATGCCAATTATGCAAGGTTAGAAAATCTTCACATATTGCTGATGCTTGCTGTGGTGATCGTGATCAGTTTTGTTGAAATACTTCAGATTAAATGTTTGGATAATCTGATTGAACAAAATCAATGTTTTATTAAGAAAAGAACGAAGCCGATGATGTGCTTTAAAGCATTTTATTTTGCCAAAGCGAAACTGTGTATATGATTTTAAAGGGACAGTTGTCTGAAGAAAATATTCTTGCTAACAAGCAATTTATGGCTTTAGCAGGATCGTTTTATCTTCATGATAGGCATTTTCTGACTTGATCTAAACTTTGTGACAGAACCCAAAAACTGTTCAATAGTTTTGCTAAATTCCATTAGTAGTCTGCTCAATAGGTTAGATATGAATAAAATAAAAATTTTAATTGTTGCTGCTAATCCTTGGGATACTAATCGTTTAGAATTGGATAAAGAACTGCGTGAAATTGCTAATCTATTGAAAAAAGGCAAAACTGCAAATAAATTTGAAGTAGAACAACTTCTAGCAGCGCGTAGTGATGATTTACTAGATGAATTACAAGTATTTGAGCCAAATATTGTTCATTTTAGTGGACACGGCGAAGAAGATTATCTAACTTTGACGGATGATAATAGTAACTCGCATGAAATCAAAAAAGACGTATTGACAGAGTTATTTTCATTATGTAATAAATATGTAAATTGCGTATTCTTAAATGCCTGCAATAGTGAATCCATCGCTTATGCTATTGCTCATCATATTGACTATGCCATAGGCATGAGTGCAAAAATTGATGATATAGCAGCAATAAAATTTTCTAAAGGATTCTATCGAGCATTATTTAACGGAGGAACTATTGAAGAAGCCTATCGATTTGCTTTAATTGAATTAAAATTAGCTAAATTTATCAATCAGCAAGATATTCCCATTCTTTATAATAAAAAAACGCTCACACAACCCAATCAAAAAGCAGTACAACAATCTTATGTGTCCAACTATCAATACGATATTTTAATTCATGCGGCTAATAATGAACAAGATTGGACGCTGGATTTTAAAGAAGAGTTACAAAAATATCTAATCAAAGAAATGAATAATCAGATTTGTTATCTGTCTGTACAAACAGATGACAAAATCAATTTAGAACAAGCTGCGATAAATTTATTTGTTATCTCCTGCGATTATATTAAGCAATATCAAGAAATTCTTAAAAATCTAATCAAGCCAGAAAAAAAGCAATATGCCATTGCGCGTTCAGAAAACTGCCCTGATGAATTATCTGGTTTATCTAAGTATAAGTTTTATACTGAACAAATAGACGCTTCTAATTCACCAGAACTTCACGAATTAGCAAAAATCATTGCTCAACAATTACAAAGTCAAAAAAAACAATTTGAGTTTAATAAAACAACAAATCCTTTTAGTGAGCCTCTGGTTTTTATTCATACCGAACCCAAACCCGATGCAAAACAAGTCGAATCAGTCAAAGATTTAAAGCTACGTTTTAGAAGGAGAGGTTTAGCCTGTGCCATTGTCAATCCAAAAGTATATAAAGAAGACGTAAAATTAAATCAAAAAAACTGTGATGGTGTATTAATTGTTTATGGCACAGATTATTTATGGGCAAGACAAAGAATTGATGAATATTATCAATTAAAACAACGGCGCAAAGAGCCATTAAAAATTATCATCATTCATGCAGATTGTTCAGAAGAACCCAAAGACATTGAGGGTTTAGATATTTATGACAACGTACCTGTTTTTCCTTGTCCACCTGAAGATAAAGAAGAATTAATTAATCGTTTTGAATCAGCATTAAAACAGGGTGCAGAACATGAGTAGTCCATATCCTTACCCTGGTTTACGACCCTTTAAACGTGAAGAAACCGATATATTTTTCGGTAGAGAAGAACATAGCGATGAACTATTAAATTGTTTAGAAAAACAACATTTTCTAGCCGTTAGTGGACTTTCTGGTTGTGGCAAATCTTCTTTAGTAAAAACGGGTTTAATTCCTAATTTACAAGCAGGTTATTTAAGTAATACCACACGCTGGAAAATTGCAGAAATGCGTCCAGAAAATAAACCGTTCGCTAATTTAACAGCGACACTGATTGAAGCATTAGGCGAAGAATATAAAGCAGATTTAGAAAATGGTGTATTAAAACGTGGCGCATTTAGTTTACAAGAATTATTAATTACCAAACCTCTACCTGATAAAGCCAGTTTATTAATTGTATGCGATCAATTTGAAGAAATTTTTCGTTATGATAAAGAAACTGTTAGTTCAGAAGCCGCTGCATTTATTGCGTTATTATTAGCCTCTAGCTCGCCTTATTTACAGCCAAATGGTGAATCATTTAATGACATTTATGTCGTTATTACCATGCGTTCTGATTATTTGGGACAATGTGCTACATTTATTGGTTTAGCAGAAGCCATTAATAATGGCTTATATCTAACCCCGCGTTTAAATCGTGAACAATTACGCTCAGCGATTGAAGAACCTGCTTTAGTGTTTGGTGGCGAAGTTGAAGCAAAATTAATCGTTGAATTATTAGAAGACGCTGAAAATAATCAAGACCAGTTGCCATTACTACAACATGTTTTAATGCGTTTGTGGGATAAAGCTAGTCAAAAAGCTAAACCTATCCCCATTACTCTAGCTGATTACCAACACCAATCCATCCAAACTCTAAAAAACGCGCTATCCTATCATGCCGACGAAGCCTACAACGATTTAAACGAACAACAACAACGCATCGCCCAACAAATCTTCTGCCGTTTAACAGGTGCGGAAACAGGCAAAAACGACACGCGCAATCCAACCCAAGTCATTGATTTAGTAGCTTTAACTGATCAAAACTTGGAACAGCTTGAAGCGGTATTAAAACCATTTCGGCAAGCGGGACGTTGCTTTTTAATGCCTCCGTTAGAAGAGAAATTAGAAGATAAAACCATGATTGATATTTCTCATGAAAGTTTAATTCGCAACTGGACGCGCTTGGAAACATGGACAAAAGAGGAAATAGAAAATGCCAAGACTTATCAACGGTTAGAAGATAGGGCTTTAGAATGGGAAAAGGGAAATGCTAGTCTATTGCAATCCCCAGAATTAGAAATCTTTCAACAGTGGTGGCAAAAAAATAATCCAACTGAGATATGGGCAAAACGCTATGAAGAAAAAAGAATTCCTAATAAACAGAATTTTTCTCTTGTTAAAGAATTTTTAGCAAAAAGCAATCAAGCCACAGTACTGGAATTAGTCAAACAATCGCATTTTTTAACTATAGCCGATTATGGAGGGCATTATATACTACGTGAGCGCGATAAATTGATTACTAGCTTGCAAGAAGATACCCGTTCCCCGTGGAGTTTTATTGAAATGCGTCCTAGTAATAATCCATTTACACAATTATCGGAAAGTCTATTATGTGCTTTTCCTGATATGCTAAACAAATATGACTCTAACGGTCTGCAACAAGAGCTACAAAAAAGTTCATTAAGTTTACATCATCTATTAACCCCATATCTTTTAAAACACTACAAAAAACTTTTAATTATTTGCGAGAAGTTTGAAGAAATATTCAGATATTCAGAAGAAAAAAACACAGCTAAAAATTTTGTAGAATTATTATTAACTAGTAGAAAAAAATATTCATTATCTCAAAACAATAATTTAGAGAATAATATTTATATTATCATAGTTTTACGTTCTGATTTTTTGGGAGATTGCTCTATTTTTAATGATTTAGCTGAATCAGTCAGCAAAAATTTATACTTAATTCCTTTACCAAACAGAGATCAATTATTTAAAGAAATTAAAGATTTTTGTGATAAATATAATTTTGAAATAGAGCAAGATTTAATAAATAAATTAATAGATGATGCTATTAACAATATAGATGGTATTTTATTATTGCGGTATTATTTAAATGTAATGATAAAAAAAGTGAAAGAAAAAAGATTAACACTTTGTAGTTATATAGAAACAGGAGGATTATTTAACTTTTTATCCAATTATGCTGATGAGATTTTTTATAATCTATCCATTGAACAGCAGATAATTGCTGAAATTATTTTTCGCAATCTGTTAGAGTTTCGCGAATCAAGATATATACGTCCTTCAATTCGATTGCGTGAAATTGTTGAATTGTCATCAGCATCGGTTGAAGAAGTTGTTACTGTTATTGATAAGTTTCGGCAAATGGAGTTTTATTTTGTATCCCCTTCTATTGATGTTGATTTAACGTATGATAGTATCATTGATATTTCGCATGAAGGTTTAATTAGACAGTGGCGACGCTTAATAGAGTGGAGTGAAAAAGAAGCTGAAAATGCAAAGACCTATCAACGATTAGAAGACAGAGCTTTAGAATGGAATAAAGAATCTTCAGGTTTATTGCAATCACCAGAATTAGAAATCTTTCAACAGTGGTGGCAACAGGAGAAACCAACAGCATTATGGGCAAGAAGATATGGTCAATATTTTTCATTAGCAGAAAAATTTTTAAATGATAGCCAAACTAGGAATCAGAAGTATCTAAAAGAAAAGTCAATCCGAAGATATTATATAATAATCAGCGTAATTATTGTTTGTGTTATTTTGTCAGTATTAGCTGGAGTTAATTATTTACAATTTAAAAAAGAGAGTAGTTTAAATTTAGAACTAAATAAAACCACAATCAAGCTTGCAGAAGAAAAACAAAGACTCATTAGTACCCAAAAAACCTTGGAGGCAGAGGTTGCTGAAGTTAAGCACCAGATGGATTTTATAAAACAACTAGAAAAAGGACAAGTCGATAAAAAACCGTTGGTGTATGTACAATTTCAAGGAAATATTACAAGAGAATTTATGAATGAACTTAGGGAAAGTTTAAAAAATAATTTTAATATTCCTGGTGCAGAACGTGTTCCTGGTAATTATATAAGTGAAGTAAAGTATTTTTCAAAAGATTCTAAAGATAGAGCAGAAAATTTAGCTGAATTAGTTAAATCATTTTTCCTGTTGAAAGGATGTCCTTTAAAACGACTTGATGCTAAATTTAATAATGCAACCCATGGAAAAGAATCACCGCCTGAATTATGGTTAGCCGCTGAAGATTCTTGTAAAACAAAGTAGATAGTTTTGCACCGAATAATGCCGTGGTATTAAAAACCAGTGGGCGTGAGCAAGAATTAACAAAGACGTTGAACAGATAACATCCTTTCAAAGGATTTTATAGCAGGAGCATAATAAAATTATTGCGTTTGTGGTGAGCTTGTCGAACCACCACAGATTCAAAGAAAATAGTCAAAAATTTTAAATAGAGAATAGTTTATGAACAGCGAGACATTCATACCTGTTATTTTATTAGTTTACGCTAATGATCGGATTGACCCAAAAAATCATCTGCGCAATCTATCTGAGGAAATTGCTTGTATTAGAAATGCCCTGCAAACAGCCGAGCAAGCAGGTCTATGTAAAGTTCTATTTGAACCTAACGCTACAGCTAATACGGTTATGTCAGTTTTCAAAAATAATCGCGATCGTATAGCGATCTTCCACTACGCTGGTCACGCCAATGGCTATCAATTATTACTGGAATCTGAATCTGGCGAGCATGGCACTGCCGATGCCGATGGGTTAGCGACTTTTCTTGGTGAGCAGCGGGCTTTAGAATTAGTATTCTTAAATGGCTGCTCTACTGAACAACAGGCTCAGGGATTGTTGAATGCCAATTGTTCATCGGTTATCGCTACTTCCCAAGCGATTGACGACCAAGTAGCGATGAATTTTGCTAGCCATTTTTACCAAAGTCTAGGTAGCGGCGCGAGCATTGAACGATCCTATAATGAAGCAGTTGCGGCTATCAAAACTCAAAAAGGAAACGACTTTCGAGCCTTATACTGGGGAGATGCAACGACTGTGGCAACTCTTTCTAATCGTTTTCCTTGGGAACTAAAAATCAAACAAGGTGCTGAATCGGTTCGCAGATGGAATCTACCAGATGCAGCAGATGATCCCTTGTTCGGTCTACCTAAGCTGCCAAAATTAGATATTCCAGAAAGCCCATTTCGACATATTTACCGATTTGAACGTGAACACGCAGAAATATTCTTTGGTCGTGGGTTTCAGATTCGTGAATTATTTCAAGCAGTAACGACTGAAGATACTGCGCCGATTATTCTATTTTACGGTCAGTCTGGGGTTGGCAAGTCCTCAGTACTAGATGCAGGACTCTTACCCAGACTTGAAGAAACACATCTTGTCCATTACCTGCGGCGTGATCAGAGCAAAGGGCTACTTGGAACCCTGTTGACGGTATTTGATAACACGGAAACTGATCTAGGTGTAGCGTGGCACAATGCTGAACGCGAACAAAATAGACCAATGTTGGTGGTATTGGATCAAGTTGAAGAAGTTTTTACACTTCCGAATAAAGAACAGCCTGACGAAGTTGAAGAACAGTCTGACGAAGTTGAAGAACAGCCTGACGAAGTTGAAGAACAGTCTGACGAAGTTGGAGAACAGCCTGGCGAAGTTGAAGAACAGTCTGACGAAGTTGAAGAACAGCCTGGCGAATTGGCAATTTTTATCGAAAGTCTCTTAAAAATCTTTGGTCAACCAATGCAGCGACCTCGTGGTAAGTTAATACTCGGATTTCGTAAGGAATGGCTACCTGAGATTGTCTATTTATTAAGACAACAACATTTGCCCTACTATTCCTTGTTCCTTAATATCATGGATCGCCGTGGCGTGATTGAAGCAATCAGCGAACCAGCAGACTCTGAAAGATTGAAAACACATTTCAAACTTGAGATTGATGATGGTCTTGCTAAAAGAATTGCTAATGATCTACTCTCTGACAATGAATCTCCGATTGCTCCAACATTGCAAATCCTGTTAAGCAAATTATGGGAACAAGCAAAGAAGGAAAATTACGAGCACCCTTGTTTTACCAGTGATGGCTATAAAACGCTCAGAAAAGAAGGTATTTTGCTTGGCGACTTTCTGAAACAACAACTAGATGTGCTTGAGCAGTGGCGACCCGAAGTCGTGCAATCTGGTTTAGTCTTAGATGTACTCGCCTATCATACTACCTCTAAAGGCACAGCAGCACAGTGTACACAGAAAGAATTAAAGATACGCTATCAGCATAATATCGATATTGTCGAAAGCTTGGTTGAAGAATGCAAGAAAGGCTATTTGCTGGCGGATATTCCCTCGACTCAGTTTGATCCCATAAAGGGAACTCGTCTGGCTCATGATACCTTAGCCCCTTTAGTTCGTGAGCGATTCGACGAATCAGATTTACCTGGACAGCGGGCACTGCGTATTGTGGTATATAGAGCTGTGGACTGGGAAGATGGGAAGACTGGTACAGTACTGGATGATGCCGATTTGACAGTAGTCGAGGCTGGTGCTACTGGAATGCGTGACTGGAATACTGAAGAACAGTACCTGATGTTAGTCTCGTGTAAAGAACGTGACCGGCGTAAACGTAATCGCAGGATTTTAAATAGTCTTGCTGTTTCTGCTATGGTTATTATCGTGGGGCTTCTAATTTTTGCAACGTGGCAGTGGAAAGTAGCGAACGAAAAAACAGTTGAAGCAGAGGCACGAACCGAGGAAGTTTTCACCGCTTCACTCGCTGCACAATCCCAAGCACTGCTCGCAGAGAGTACTGATAATTCTCGTCTGAGTGCCTTATTGGCTGTTGATGCAATATCACGTTATAAAAAACTTGGACAACGATCCATTCCTGCCGAAAAAGCATTACGCAACGCTTTACGTTTGCTGCCTAGTCTTTTACATTCTTTTAACAAAAATGAAGTTGATGATTTTGACTTTACACCTAACAGCAAATATCTTGTGATTGCCTCGAAAGATGGAATTCGAGTGCTTACTACAAAAAATTTTGTGGAACTTACGCGATTCCCCTATAACAATAAACCAACCGAAATATCCACGCCACGATACTTAGACCCCGACAAGTCGGAAAAGCCATTTCTTCGAGCATTCGACAATTACATTATTTTGTTAACGGAAAACGCCGTAGAGATACATGACATAAAAACAGGAAACATTCTTCTTGAGCGGAAGAATATATCCTTGGCATCTGTCAGTAAACAGGGAAACTTCGTTGCTTGGTATAATCAAGTCAGTGCAAAAATCGAGATATGGTTTAATAAATCATCACAAGAAATCTCAGAAATACCTACACAGGCAAAACCTTCGGCTATTTTTTTCAGTCCTGCAGAAAATTATCTAGCAGTAGAACACACTGACGGCGGTTTGCAAACTTGGTGGAAACTTTCAGACGGAAAAGTAAATCAAGCAACTAACCCAAAAATAGTTAATAAAGCAACACAGCAATCAATTATGGAACCATCAGGTGTGAAAGCGGGATCTGCTCTTGATTGGCACTATTTGTTGATCAAGTCAGAAACAGAAACGGATAACGGCTTAGAAACTCTTTGGCATGTTGTTGATCCGTTAACGGGTAAATCCGAGTTTGATTTGCCAACCAAGTCTACATCTGGTGAATTTAAGCAGCTATTTTTTACACCAGATGGAAGGCTTTTGTTCACTTGGCACGAAGAGTCTGAAATGCAAGTTTGGAAAACATCCGATTGGAAGCAGGTTTTTAAATCTAAAGGGCAAGGATTTAATAGGAGCATTGATTACGTCACTTTTGATCCGACGGGTACTGTCTACTTAGAATATTATGTTGGTTCAAGATTAGCTTTTAATAGAATTGACTACATTGATACTGACGAATTCAACGATATTAATCCGAGCCGATTAAAATACATAGAACGTTCTGGAATTAACGAACTTAATGAAACATTTAGTGCCGATGGAAGTTTTGTAGCGATAAGTGAATTATCTCGTGTCCACGTTTTTTCTACTACATCAGGACTCGAGATAGCAAGCGAAGCATTCAACAAGGAAAAACATGCGAGCTTTTTGTCACTTAGTCCAAATGGACGATTTTTAATTATCGGTGAAGCCTCTAATAATTCTTCAGAAGATCATATACCTAATATTTTGAAATTGTTTTTGATCGAACCAGATAGTATTCATGCCACCGAAGATGAAAAAGCAGGGCAAAGCTCTAACGGATGTGAGACCCATTTGCCATATGAATATGAGAAAGAGGAGATTGATCAAGAAAATACAGATTTTGATCAACACTACAAAAAAGTAGAAGGACGGGATGGACAGAATGATTATCTTAAAATAGCTAAGATAATTGAACGAAGCACTGGCAAACTGGTATGGGAGTTTCCAACAAATGGTTTTAACCCGGAGTCAATACCATTTGTAAGTCCTAAAGGACATTTTTTTGGATTGCTAAACAAAGATGAAAATGCAGAAGGGATTCCTGTAAAAGTGGAAATGCGCATTTGGGATACACAAATACAAGAAGCAGAAAAATGGAAAGAAATTTCTCAATGGAAAGAAGACGGCTTAGAGCCACCAAGCTTTAGTCCAGATGAAAAATTTTTTACTATAAAAACATTCAATGGTGTGTTCAAGATTGTATCATCCAGTGTTGAGGATAAGTTACCCGATGGAAGCCCCTCGGAAATTCTTATTTTTTCCACAAATGAACTTGCTAGTCTTTTCTCTAATCATGACTGGCTTCTCCCGCGTTTTACCAATGATTCTCGGTATTTAATGTTAGGAGAACAGATCTCTACTAACTCTTCGCCGAAATGTTTTCCCCTTTACCCTGAGGAAATGATAATAAATGCCTGTAAACGCATAGGCAGAAATCTTAGTCATGAGGAATGGAAGAAATATTTTGGCGACAAACCCGAAAAACCAATTTGTGATATTCCGCCCGACTCTGGAATTGGCTCGGTGTCGCAACCAGAATCGGGTTAAGTTTGTGTGCGTCGTTCATTTTTTCAGAACTCATGAATGTTTCGTAAACTTGCCAGATTGTATTGAAAGTTTACATGGATATGTTGCTTTCAGACGGTAAATTTCTCCAGATTATTATTACCACTTTACAGCCACTAAAGCCTTCAGTCCCGCTTCAGAAACAAAATAGTTCAAATGATGGCAAGCTACTTCCTGTTTCAATGGTGACGGTTGCCGTGTATCTGGCACACCTTGAATACTGGCTAGACTGACGGCGATGTCATGTCCAGCGTTTTGATACAGGACATTAAACAAATGTCCTTTGCCGATTTTAGAAGTTAGCTTTGCCATTAGCTCATTGGATTGTTCTTTATAGTCTCGAATATCTCCTGCTAAAATGCTGTAGCGTAGCATTGGATCATTACTCTCATTCAACGCCTGAATAAACTCGGAACTGGGGTTCATCTGCTCTAAACAAGCAGTGATCTTCCTAGACCTACCCAGCATAACCAATAGTCCTGCACCAAAGGGGGCAAAGGCAGGGGAGCTGTTGATTGCCCAATTAGTCAACATACAGGTTAGGTCACGCGCTGAATCAATTTTACCAAATGGAGAGCCAACGTTGGGTGTACCACACATCACTAGATGGTCAACAAACTGATTACCACCTTCTCGTTCAATAAACCAACGTGCAACTAGCCCTCCCATTGAGTGTACTAGCAAAGTCAGTCGTTTGTTGTCTTGCGCGTGTAACCCAAGGTCTCTCAATTGCTGACTTAGTTGGCAAGCGGTGTCTTGAATGTTGGTGTTTAGATTCTCGTAGTCGTACGTCAATACTAAATCAAACTTGGCATCAATGCTTTTTCCATCCGTATCTGTGGCTAGGCGTAGCCCTTTCGCCATTCCCTCAGTATCACCAATAATACCGTGAATCAGCAATAAAATATTGGTAGCCGCAGCTACTTTGTTCGAAACTCCCTGCGGATGACGTATCACAGAACCATCATCCATATATTCTACCCAGCAAAGCTGGTTAATTTCAGTACGTTTGAGATAGGTCTTGAAGAAGTAAAGCTTTAAAGCTTTACCTAAGCTTTTGCGTTGATCTGGAATATCGTCTGGAATATGATCAATGTGAATCAGAGTACGTCCATCGACATTCTTTTCTGGTTCTCCAACGAGTAAAATGTCTTCACCATCAAAACTAATCGGTAAGATGTATTCGTCTTCGTTCAATTTTAAGTCGAGTTCTATTTCTAGGGGATTATCTTTAATGGCTTCTGGATTTTGGATATTCGTCAGCTCCAAAACGCTTTCCATTTCTCCACGAGTACCAGAGAAGTTTAATAATTCCATACCTTGACGTTCTAACACCCGATAGAAATCTGATCCTCCTACGCTACGGTTAGCCATTTGAATCGAGCCGAGACTGATGTCTGCCTTAAGTGATGGATGAGCTTTGACGATTATTCCACCGTTGGCGAGGTTAATGTCTTGCGAACTGATACTAGCTAATTGTCGTACCAGCTTAACGCGAATGGTTTTGGTAAACCACTCGTTCTGATAAACCAATTTTTTGCGTGGTTTTCCGAAACTGATACCCTTAGCACCACGATCAATCTTTTCAACGCTACCACGTGTCATAGGGAAACTAACAGTCTTACCAATCTTAATGGCTTCTTGATTTAATAAAAAATCGTCGATTCGTTCAGTACTAACAATCAGTTTAAAAATATGGATAGCTTCATCGCCTTCCTGATCTTCTAATTTGAGTTCAAAAGTACCACTATCAGCAATCATCAGATCGAAAAAATCATCAGTAGTTTCAATGCGTTCGTTGTAGGGAACTTGAATACCAAAGTCATCTGAGAAGTAAACAAGTGCGTAGTGTAGTGGCTGATTAGTACGATTATTGGCTTGGAGTTTTGCAGTAATTTCCTGCCATACATCATCTTTTTTAGTGATATTGATAGCAATCTCATCGCTGGGAATCTTCTTATCATCAACATCGCTGGGAATCTTCTTATCATCAACATCGCTGGAAATCTTCTTATCATCAACATCGCTGGAAATCTTCTTATCATCAATATCGCTGGAAATTTTCTTATTATCAAGATAAATATAGTATTCTCCATTTTCAAGTTTTTCACCGAATTGAAAAGTCACTGCGTCTTTATCCATTCGTGTACCTTGATTCTGTAACGTTACTGTTCTTTCCCAAGTAGCAATACGATTTAGAATCAAAAAGATATGGTCTATTGCAGCACTTTTATCACCTTGAGCAATCTGAATCAATCGCCCAGTTCGCCGTTCTCGCAGTAAAAATTTGCCGTTTCCTACATTCTCTACAGTTAAAATATATTGAGCATTGGAATCTATACTGCTACTGAATTCAAACCCTAAAGACTGATCATTCAACTCGCTCAGACGTTTTTGGACAAAGTCTATATTTGACTTATCCCCTTCAAGTTGAACTATCAGTGGTGTAGTTGGCATACTGGTTAATTGAGCTTTATAACGAACAGCCAAATCATCTGTGTTTATATCCAATAATATAAGCTCACTTTCTTGGGCAGACACCTGAGTAGTTTCAGCATGTCCGACTAACACTGACCGCTCAGATTCGGCATACAGAGCTAATTCAACTACTTTGTCTGGATCACTAGGCAAGCCATGCAGCGCACCACAATTAACTTTCCAACTACCCGTATCGAAGGAAACGCTGTAATAACGACCAGCATCAGGTACGATATTGCCTAGAAAGCCACTGTAAGCATTGAAGTGATTGCAAGTCTCAAACTGGGGAGTCTGATTATCTGCATAGCGACGTACCGTAGCACGAATACGCATGAACATATCGGCATAACTGACATTAGTACCAGATTGATCCAGTACCTCTAACAAGCTACGAGTAAAAACGCCATGATGATCTTTGCTTTCCCACGCTTTTTGAACTCGTTCACAGGCAGCAAGTAAGATATGTGAACTAGATGGAATTTCCAAAGATTCACCTTTTGCCATTCGAGCTGAATAGTAACCATTCAGATAAGTGTCCAAAAGTCGTTCCTTAGATGTTCCTTCAGTGAAACGTGCATGTGCTTGAGTAATATCATCCGCTCCACGAGTGCCAGAACCAGAATGGCAGCAATCTAATAACACTGCGATATGAGGCTCATTACGAGCAATTTCGGAAAGTAGAACAGCAAGCTCTTTATCGGCTAAGTCAAAACCTCCAGACGTGCGGCTGTCATAACAAACCAAGCCTTCATCTTTTCCATCTGGATAAAATTGCTTGAAAGCTCCTGAAGACTGACTTCGTGCGCCATGTCCAGAATAATGAAATAATACCGTGTCATCACGACCTGCTTTACCAAGATGCGAACGAAATAATTGAATGATATTTTCACGAGTTGCATCGCTATCTTTCAAAATTTCAAGATTCAGCTGTGAACTAAAAGAATCACTTAACCAAGTTTTAACACTTTCAACATCGTTAATACAACCTTGAAGTTTACCTACAGGTGAGGGATAGTCATTGATGCCGACTAACAAAGCATAAATTCGCTTATTTGACATGGCTTATTATTCTCCAGCGTAAATTGTTTGTTACAACGCATGAAACGGAATAAATCATACGTCGTGTAACTTTTTTAAGCAATTGATAAACTGTTAAATAAATCCACAAAGTTCTATAAAACTATGGAAACAATAAACATAATTACACTGGTGACTTAAATCCACTATTAATTAAATAGTTTTAGCTTCCTGCGAAGCTTAGAAACAGTATAACGCCAGAGCCACTGTTGCCCTTATGCCTTGGTATAAAGGAAGGTAATAATGTACTACTGCACTGACGACAAGCTGATTGTCTGTTTGACTAATGGAATTTCAACACATTGCTAAGCAATCTGAGTTATTTTTCAATTCATAAGTAACAAAATCATATTATGTTACTTAGCAAGCTGTTGATTTAATTTACTTTAGTAGTTTACTGGGTTACGCTATGTAACACAAATTAACTTTATCCAAAAAACAACACATAAAATGCAATCGGTTGATGCCGCCAGTAAAACCCAAATTGAAATGATGCACACAATTCTGACCAACAAGTTCGGACAGCTTTATGCCGATATTTGGAAAGTCGGGGTGAATTTATCACTGCGCATTAGTGACCTGCTCAATCTAAAATACGCTGACTTGAATCTGGAAGAACGCTCACTCAAGTTGATTGAAGCCAAAACAGGCAAGCAAAAGTTTATTCGCTTGAATGCAACCGCTATTGCTGTGATTGCCAGACGGCAACAGGAACATCCGAATGATGTGTGGTTATTTCAAGTGCATTGCAATCGAGCCAAAGACAAACCCATTAGCCGTGTCTCAGTGAGTCGAGTATTTAAAGACGCAGGTGATGTGTTAGGGTTGTCGATCAATACCCACAGTATGCGTAAATCCAGAGGCATGGCGATGTACAAGGATGGCGTACCGATTGAAAAGATTGCCAAGGTGTTGAATCATTCTAATACCACGTCAACACTACGCTATTTGGGTATTACTCAGGAAGAGGTGTTGCAGACTTATGATGATTATGAATTGTGATAAGGAAACAGCATGAGCCGTACTTACCTTAAACACGTTGATCCAGATAAAAACATGCACCGCTTTTACAATACCACTGTGATGTTGGGTATTTTTGGCGAGTGGGCATTGGTGCGAGAATGGGGACGGATTGGTTCAGCGGGTACGGTACGGAAAAGCTGGTTTGCTACTGAAGCAGAAGCTCTGGAAGCAGAACAAAAACTCTGCGAGGCTAAACGTAAAAAGGGCTATGTTGTGGTTGAATGAGTTTATTCGTTTGGATTTTACCTGACAGAGCATTTCCATCAATTTTAGATTTTGTGTTTGACCGATCTATTGGGTGCAGCCACTCATCAATAGGTAGACCTTATTATAGTACAGTAAATCTTACAAAAAACTTACAAATATTTTATCTCAACTAATTGAATAAAAAGTATTTTATCTGCAATAAATGCTTGTGTAAGGTTGTAAGGTTGTAAGGTGTAATATTTAAATATTTTGATAATCTCTGCGAATGTATTAATTCACACTTTTGAAGTGGTACGCATCACAGGGATTTCCAAAACAGCGGGTACTTTTAACAGCAATAAACCGATCATGTCTTTTTAATTCAGCAATCAATTCTTTTTTATTAAAGTCATTGCCATATCTTTTTAGGCAACTTAACACGGTTGGTAGGTGTACGACCATCGTACTATCGACATGGAAAAATACTCCCATAAGTATATTAAATCCCCGAATTGATTCAAAAAAGTGATCTGCCAAGTGCAATTCTGTTTTAGCCGTCTCTAGCTTATGTCTAGCGCATTCAATGGTGTAATACGCTAAGTTATTAATGAATAGCTTATTATCGATGTCAAGTTCTAACGATTTCATCAAGCAAATAATACCGCCTAAGGCTATAGCGTAGTTTTCGGCTATTCTGGATACTGTAATGCCGTTGTTTTTTAATATGTCCACATAATTCTTTATTTCTGGGATAAGTTTAGATTCAAAGTCATATATAAACTCATTTTCCCTAAATGTGAATTCATTTTTCTCTTTATTTAGATTGCTTAACAGGTGGTCTCCTATACTCGCTAGTTGCTCAGGGTTGTAGTTGTTTAACTCAACCCATGCGTTTCTTGTATTTTCGTTAATTTCTCTATCAGAAAAATGAAGACTGATAACCCGTTCTTTTGCTGCTTTCGCAGTGAAGCACTCATGATTCCAGACAAAAGATAAGGTGGCTTTTAGATGTAAATCGTGGGTTTTATTGTCTTTTGAATTGGTAGCGCGTGAATATAAGGCATTGCGATTGTAAAGTGGCAAAATACTATCGTAATCAAATCGGCTATTTTTCCTACCCTCAAGCAAAGCACAGACCAGTCCTGACTTTTGACTTATTTTTCTTAATTCGCCCTTTTCTGTATTTGAAGCCGCCATGGTTTGACCTTCGCTATCAATGAAGAAACAACGATTCAGCAATTTTGAAAGGAAACTTTTACCCGTGTGTGGATCACCGTAAAGGCTTAGGAATGGGAAAAATCCATAATGCTCAAAAACGATATGACTTAATAGACTGGAAACATAAAAGCCAAGTGCTAATAATCCTTTGTGACTGTAAGCATTATTAAGTAGGCTTAAGAATTGTTGTAGGTTTATGGATTCTAATCCGATTGTTATTGTGTCGTTACAGTCCATAAACGACTTAATGTTAATATCGGGAAAATACTTGTCGGCATTGGCGTAGATTCTTTGTCCATCCTTGTCATAAGCAAATTTAGGAAAGTAATAACCTCTACTTTTTTCATCGTAACCAATGGCGGATAAAGCTCTTATTTTTGGTGGTTTGGTGTTGAATAGGTAACTGGTCAGTTCGGTTAAATCTTTACTGTTTCCATAAAAATGTTGCCTATGGTTTTGTAAGGCAGCCTTAAAAGAACCAAGCTGTGTTAATTCAGCAGCAGTAAACTTTATCCTACCCTTACCCTCCTGTTCAGAATCAATCTCTATGTAATGATCCATTCTTTGCTTATCGTCTTGGCTATCATCAACAACAGAATAAAGTAATCGAATGCTACAATCGGCTAATAACTCTACCTTGGGATCATAATTAGTATCAGAACCAGATTTTAGCTCTTTTAGGTAGCCTTTAAACATACAGTGATTAAACTCAAAAATCAGTGTTTTTATATTTTCATCTTGTTCGAGAACAAGATGAAAATAAGACAGTGCTGATTTTGCAAAGGTTAATTTTCCCATTCCTAAGCCTCATTCAGTGTTTTTTCTATCGTGTCTATTGCCAATTGATTATTCTTTTTTAAATCATTCCAGCTTATACCTTTTGGCAGTAATGCGATTTTGTAATTTCCAATACCAAGTAATTCAAAACACTCGATTGTTTCTTCTATAATTTTGATGCCACTACTATTATTTTCAAAAGCTAGAACAAAAATCTTATTGAGGTTTTTTTCGTAATAGTCTTTTGGTACTGGGTTGCCGAAATCAACGCTCAATACTGTAAATCCGAGTTTTTCAAAGCATGAGTTATCTGAGAATAAGAAAGGAGCTTTAACGAAAATAATTTTGTCATTTTTTACTGTTTCTGAATCGACAATCTTACTGGGTCGTGCAACTTCAACAAGACCATTGGGTGGTGTATCTTCGATACTATCATTGGATTGTACATTAGGTATTGCTGATGATTGCTCATCGTGTTCTAGGTTGTTGTCCATGCAGTTCGTTAAATCTGAATCACTTTGGTTCATCTTGGCTACTACCCATAATTAAGTCTGATGATGGTACATTTTTATATCGAAATTATACAGAGTTTAACTTAATAAATTTAAGCTATTGTCTAGTTATACCACTGTGTAGTATGGTTTCACTAACCATTTAGGCTACTAACTAAGCTGATACTGATATTTAGGACAAAAATGAAAAAATTATTTCTATTTCTATTTCTAATTTTAATTTTTTTAGTAGGCTGTGAGCCTCTAAAATTAAAATATATTCATGAATGTACTGGTGATGTATCCGTCAAATGCCGTGATATGGCAATCGACATTCAGGTAGCCGAACTAGAAGCTATGTTAAAAAATGTAGAGGAAAATGAGGACAAAGCGATACCCTGTATTGGGGAAAAAAAATATGAAAGATTAATAGATTTGTTTGAGGAGGCTATTTCCCATACAGAAGATCAAAGACCAGGTCTTTTTTTTAGGTTATTTGGTTCAGATGGTGAATATCCTTTTGATCAAGTCCGTTATCCTCATATGTCTGAAATTTCACACATAATTGCCGATGGTATGAAATGTGACAAAGCAGCAGTGTCTTCTCCACTTCCCATAAAACCAAAAACTGAAATAGTTCAGACTCCAACACCAGTTGAACCCATCACAACTACGCCTATCGCAGTCCAAATAGAAAATAAGCCTCAAACAAATCCAGAAAAGCTAGAACAACCAACTGTTACACCATCGAATACAACAGAACCAATACCACCATCGGCAGCAGTGGAACAACCTACTGTAACCGCTACAGAGATACCAGAACAAACAAAAAAAGAACCACCTACTCCAGTTCCAACACCTATCACTGTAACTAAACCAGAAGAGGTTTGGAAAACTATAGATCATTACGAAGTAAAAGGCGGTTTAGTGAAAGACACTGAAACTGAATTAATGTGGAGGCGTTGTAGTTTTGGGCAGAATTGGGATGGTACAACGTGCCAAGGTCAAATACAGCAATATAACTGGGAACAAGCGATCAAACTAGCGGATGATTTTAGTTACGAGGGTTACGATGATTGGCGTGTACCTACGATTGATGAGTTGAAAACTCTAATCTATTGCCGCAGTGGTCAACCTAAAACGTGGAATGATACGGGTAATAGATGTGAAGGTAAGGCATTCCCTGCAATTATGAATGAAGTGTTTTTTCAGATTCAAGCAGGTTTGTATATAGTTTGGTCGTCTTCTACTGACCCAAAATACAATAACTTGAAGTTTGTCGCATATTTTAATGATGGTTCTATTAGCACAAAGCACAAAGATACTACTTTCCAAGTTAGGCTTGTACGGAGTGCGACTGTTACTTCACTTAAACCAAATATAACTGACAACAACCAAACGCCAAAAGAAATAGCTCCTGTAACAGCTAATCAACCTAAAACGGCTGTTGCAGAAACACCTGTACAAGTGGAAAAAGTAATTCAGCCCACAGAAACACCTCCAACCTCCATAAAAGTCGAGCAACCAACAACAAATAATGACAAATCTTTATCTGTTCGTGGAGGAAAACTCATTATTACAGGGGAAGCTGGGTCGGGTGAGCAAAAACTTCTCTTCAACGATAAGAAACTACGAG
>JFJP01005595.1_pt1 | contig 21167 bp, 18 predicted proteins | sample 431651 | NCBI WGS metagenome assembly JFJP01 (sample SAMN02602958, study PRJNA72255) | Microbial mat metagenome, whole genome shotgun sequencing project. | biome: fresh water; feature: sink hole; material: water; isolation source: purple microbial (photo- and chemosynthetic) mats found in...
CGCCGCTAGACCTACAGCTACAGCAGCCGTGTCGGCTGGTGTTGCCGCTGACGGAAGAGGGCGACCTGATTGAGATGACCGGCAAGCTGGTCCACCTCGAAGGTCAGCACGTCGGTATGAAGTGCGAACACATTGATCTGCCCAGCCTGACCCGCCTGCGTCGGCTACTGGAGCTCAATACCGGGGATGCTGATCTGATGGACCGAGAATTGTCGCTGCTGTTTACCAGTCGCCCGGGGTGATCACAGTTTCACATTGCATTCGCGACGCATGAGCGCAAATGCATCGGTTAATGTGTAGTCATGATCACTAACTAGGGTTGATCGCGCCTCACTCACAAAGTTGTTCCACAGAGCAACAAAATTTTCCTGGTGCTGTGCAGGTGCATTGGCCAATAGGTAGTCCACAGCTATTGAGGGAGTAAACCCCTTCTTTCGAATCTTTCTTACCAGAGCTTTCGCGGATTTTTCTGTCAAGAGAATTTTCGGCTCACTACCAGTTGCCAAACATAAGCAAAGAGTCAGTACGGTTCCATCGTCTTTACGACATTTTGTGAGCCTGTCCCAAGCGGTTGAGCGCTTATTGTCAAAATAACTAATCTCACTTACGAAATCTTCAATCCAAAAATATTCTTTATTCGGCTTTTCAATTTGATCACTGGAATCGACATAGAAAAATACTTTGCTGAGAGGTATGTCGTCCTTCATTAACTTTGATAAGTCATCGGCTACTGACTGGCTTATTCGATCTACAGTTTCGTGGTAAGCCAAAGGAAAATTCTTGGGTAATTTCAGAAGAAGCACCGAAGATTTCTTTAATCGAAGATTGGTGATCATTTTTTCAAATGTGGGCCAATCCGGTAATTTTTTATGCCGCGTTAGTCCCATAAGGAGTCCGGTACGAACTACAGCCTCAGCGTGAAAACCATGCGCTTCACTGCATAATTTATCTACTGTCATACCGTAATGTTCAGCAAACCAAAATGCCGCCTGTATGGCATTTAAATTGGGCTGTTTTTTTGCTAAAGAATTCTGATATTCCACGTGGCTTTTCAAGGACCAGACCGCCAAATCTTTCTTATTGTCATCAGAAAAACTACCACGCCATGCATATAGTTCAGTATTTTCAGGCATTACGATCAAAGCTTTCAGCATGTCAGCACCAGCCTTGGACCTCGACAAAAATGAATGGTCGCGCAGCAACGATGCCGCAACTCGTAAGTCACCACCGCTGGCATCCTCAAGGTGTAGACCGACGAGATTGACAATTCTCTGGCGTGCCAACTGAAGATCGGGCAACAAGAACTCGTTGCCAAAGTAGCGCGCAATTTGCACCATGCCCTTGGGTGCCTCTTGCGCAATAGCGTCCAATTTAGTCCGGTCAATGATTCCGTGCTGTACACCAAACAACAACGCTTTTTCAAAAAATGGCCGCGCATCGAACAGTGCAACGGTGGCACCAGCGGAAATCGGGTCTTGTGTCATGCGTGAGGCGATCGCGCTTAGCGGTTTTTCAAATGGCCGACTCTTCGTCAGATTCCAGTGCCGCCGGGGTGGCTTTGCCCAGGTCGGTGTCACGGGTTTCCACTTTGCCGTCGTCCTCCGGCAGTTCTTCCCCATCCTGGCCCAGATCGAAGGCACGCGCCTTGGCGCGCAGCACGACCAGCATTTCAATGAACAGGTCGGGGTTTTCATAGCGCAGCAGCCAGGCCAGTTGCATCCAGTCCTGGTCAGCGACTTCGTCTTGTTCCAGACGGGGTCGAGCGTACGTGATGGCGCGCAAATCGTCCTCATCGATCAGTCCGCCATCGTCCTCAGCCGCATCAAAACTGCCAGTGCGGGCAAATGCCTCAATCCGACTCCATTTTTCTTCAAAATAGTCGGCCAGTGCCTCGCTGCCGCCCTCCAGGTCTCCGATGGCGGACAAAAAGGCCATCGGCTCCGTACCATCCCGGAAAATCACCGAATTCATCATGCCGCGCAAATGGGTGCGTGTCAGGTCGCGGTACTGCTTTTCGATGACCACTGCCCGGGCAAACTGCTGCGGCGTCAGCATCAGGTTGACGATGGATGATTTTGAGCTATCGTATTCGCGAATCACGGCCAACAGGTCTTTTGGCGGCAACTGGTCGAGCACCTCCATCAGGGCCCAGTCGCCCTGACTGTCGGCCAGTTCAACCAGGGCCGACTCGGCGCCCACAATGTCGCCGGCGGCAATCAGAGACCGGGTTTTTTCAATCAAGGCCAGATGATTCATGTCGATGGATGGTCGGTTGGGTGATGTCGTTTGCGGGGGGGGGTTAATCCTTGCGGTCAAAACCCTGGTCTTCGAGCCAGTCGGCACCGGCCTCCTCATGTTCGTGGTCGGGCTGCTGATGACGTTCGTCATCGGCATCAAAGTCGTGACCGTGGTCAAGGTGACGGCCACTGCTGTGCTGGGTATGTTCGTCATGGTGCGCGCCGTCGTTCCCATGTCCATTGTCCTGATGATGTGGCGAGGGGCGCTGGTACAAATACTCCAGTACAGCCGCCACCGTCATGAACCAGGTCCCTTGAGGCTCTTTCAGCAAGGTGATGGCAAGGTCTTTGGCCCAGGGTGTCAGTTGCACCGCATCAGACAAACTGTCCCAGTCCGGAAACTCGTCGGATTCCAGTGTCAGCAGTTGCTCCATGACCGCCGGCAACTCGAAGTGGAAACCGCCATGAAACACCACGGCCACCATTTCGGGGTTCGACTCCAGCATCTGGCTCAAAAATCCGATCTGGCTGCGTTTTTCAAGCAAACGCTTGCGCAACACGTCACGCCCTTCTGAGTCAAACGTGAGATCGTCGATCTCGGATTGGTAAGACATGCGCAGGGCGCGGAAAAAAGCTGACATGCTCATGGCATTCCTTCAGGTCAGACCGCCGCCAAGCAGACGGTCAAAATAATCATTCCAAATTGCGCAGGCGGTTTCTATCGGGCTATCCAGCAGATGGCGCTGACGATTGTCATCATAGGCTTTGCGTTTGACCGGGTCGGACAGCACATCGTACGCCTCTTGCACCAGGCGAAACCGGGCTGGCGCATCGGCTGCGGCGTTGCGGTCCGGGTGGTGGAGCGATGCTTGCTGGCGAAACGCCTTTTTGATGTCAGGAAAACTTGCAGAACTGCGCAGGCCCAAAACGGCGTAATGATCTTTCATGAACGCAATATAGATGTTTGGTGGCTGAACTGGAATCGCTCACATGGTGTCGCCGGGTGGCAGTCCAGCCGAACAAACAGAACACCAAAAAAATCTTTCAAATCAATGACCTGGAAAATCACTGAGACCCAATGTCAGGGCTGTCGTCCAAAGCATTGTACGCATAACATGTCACCTTGACCTAGCCGGGTCTTACAGCGGGTGTGATTCAAAGTGGGCGCGTGGTTAAAAACCGGCGAGGAACAGACGGGTGAACGCCCCACACAATGAAGAAGTAGCGATTCATTTTGTTCCTGATTTCATTTCCAAACCATCCGTTTCGTGGTTGCTTCGCCTGGTCAAGCCAGTGCACTGCCTGCGGCTTCGCGCCTTGACACACATGATTTGGAAATGGAATGAGCCATGCGCCACGTATCGCGGGGTAAGGCTGTGCCAGTGCAGGGCTGTGTCATTGCTTAGGGTAAGTTGCTGATTTCATACAGGTATCAACCCCACCTGACTTTTTTCGGCTATTCGCGTTACAAATGCATGCATGCCATTTGCGACGTTAACCACACCTGTAAATCTCAAACGAGTACGGGTTCGCCTGATCAACACCGACGAAGGCGAGTGCTGGGACGCATTGATGCGCGCTCATCACTACCTTGGTTTGGTGGGGCTGGTGGGGCGCAGCCTGCGCTATGTAGCAGAGATCGATGGTCATTGGCTCGCTGTGGTTGGCTGGGCCTCTCCTGCCCACCAAGTGGCAAGCCGGGACGACTGGATTGGCTGGTCGCCCACGCTGCAATTGCAGCGCCAGGCATTGATTGCCAACAACAGCCGCTTTCTGAGTCTGCCGGGTGAGCGCGTTAAGAATCTGGCTTCGCACATTATTGGTCTGAACTTGGCCTGCTTGAGTCGGGATTGGCAGCTCGTTCATTGACACCCTCGGGGGGCGGCGTTGTGCTTGCGCCTATGGCCATGTCCGGCCCCATCCGGTGCACGCCAATAGCACGCATCGCCTTCCAAGTAATCACACTAAACGCATCGCTCGCCCTCTGCACCAGCACTCAAACGCTCCTTGCATGGGGGTTTGCGTCACACTTGGCGCTTCGAGCAACGTCACCAGACTTTTTTACAGGAAGGCTCCCATGCTGCGTAAACAATTCATACCTCTTTTCCAGACAGTTGGCCAACACATCAGCTTGCTCAGGGGACGATCCGTCTATGCCCTGGCACTGATGCTGATGTTTGCGCCGCTGAGCCAGGCTCAGGAAAGCTACCTCGGTGGCGACTGGCGCTGCAATCTCAACAAGGTAAGTCTCTACACCACCGGCAACAAAAACATCAAGATTGACCATAGCACCAGCGCGATCTTGCTGATGGGTGAGTCTGGCAGCAAAAGTACCGCCCGGTTTTCGGCACCATTCATCCTGTCAACGCCGGGTTGGGAATACGGTAATCTGGCAAGGCTTGGCATCAATATTGATGGAACCTTCTACTTTGCCGAAGATGTCCTTGAAAAAGGTCTGGTGAAACAGGGTTTCTCGGGTTGGAACTTTTTGCAATGGGAAGGTGGCATGATCTGCTCTACCAGCGCAACGGCATTGGCCGCAGGACGCGAAGCCCTGCGTAAGGCATCGCCCTAAGGGCTTGTCCACAAATAACATGCAAATTTTGCTCGCCAGCTTTAGGCGCACTGCGTCGTTGCAAATCGCTTGTGCAGCAAAGCTGCACGGCGCGCTCTGCGCCTAGCATTGCATCCCAAATCCGACAGCCAAATGCACAGCTTATTCATGGACAAGCCCTAAGCTGAAGTTTCTCCCCAAAAAGCCAAGTTTTTTAAAGAACACCTCACTAATTTCGGTTCTCTGCCCTGCCTTGCTGGTGCAGGCTCGTAACGCGGTTCAGGTCGCTTTGGAGTTGGATGTATTCTTGCCGGGTCAGAACAACTTGCTCGTCAGTAAATGGGGTCGAAGCGTTTGCCGTGCCAGGGATGGGCGCTTGGGTGGGCGGTGATGTCGGCGGCTGTGCTGCGAGCATAGGCACGACGATAACCAGAATAGGTCGGTGTGTTCGGCGATTTTGGGAGGTTAAGGGGGTTGGGGGCAGAGCAAGCTCACTCGTTCCTCGTGTAGCTTGGTCTTTCCCGCAATGTCTCAGAAAGGCATTTTCGGCATGCCTTTCATGCCACCCAGACGCTTCATCATTTTCATCATGCCGCCGCCTTTCATTTTTTTCATCATGTCCCCTGCACACCGGCACCGGCAGCTATGCGGCGTTTGCGGGTGGCCTTGATGAGTTCGGGTTTGACACGCTCTTGCAGCGTCATGCTGTGGATGATGCCCTCTTTTCGCTTGATGTCTTTCTCGACCCGGCCCATATCGACCTGACCGGCTTTGGCGGTCATGGCCGCTGGCAGTTTGTCCATCAGGCTGCTCAAGCCGCCCATCTGCTTCATCTGCTGGATCTGGCCCAAAAAGTCATTCAGATCAAAGCTGGCACCACTCTTGACCTTGGCCGCAAGCTTTTGTGCGGCCGCCATGTCAACGCCAGAGGTGACCTGCTCGACCAGCGCCAGAATATCGCCCATGCCCAGCACGCGCCCGGCGTGGCGCTCGGCATCGAACACTTCCAGACCGTCGAGTTTTTCGCTGGTGCCGGCAAATTTGATGGGCGCGCCGGTGACCTGACGCACCGACAGCGCAGCGCCACCGCGTGAATCGCCATCGAGCTTGGTCAGGATGATGCCGGTCAGTGGCAGTGCCTCTTTGAAGGCGCGGGCGGTGTTGACGGCATCTTGACCCTGCATGGCATCCACCACAAACAGCGTTTCGACTGGGTTGATGGCGGCGTGCAGTTCGCGGATCTCGTGCATCAGCGCCTCGTCAATAGCGAGCCGTCCAGCGGTATCGACCAGCAACACATCAAAATAGTGCTTGCGGGCAAAGTCGAGCGCCGCCAACGCAATATCGACCGGCTTTTGGTCGGCGGTGCTGGCAAACCACTGGGCACCCGCCTGCGCCGTGACGGTCTTGAGCTGCTCAATGGCCGCCGGGCGGTACACGTCGCCCGACACGGTCAGCACCTTCTTGCCGCGCCTTTCAATCAGGTGCTTGGCCAGCTTGGCGGTGGTGGTGGTTTTGCCGGCGCCTTGCAAGCCGGCCATCAGGATGACTGCCGGGGGTTGCGCCGCCAGATTGATGTCAGCGACCCCATCGCCCATGGTGGCGGCCAGCTCGCGGTTGACGATACTGACCAGCGCCTGCCCGGGCGTGAGCGAACCCAGCACATCCTGGCCCAGGGCTTTTTCCTTGACCCGGGCGATAAAGTCACGCACCACGGGCAGCGCCACGTCTGCTTCAAGCAGCGCCATACGCACCTCGCGCAACATGTCAGAGACGTTCGTTTCGGTGATGCGGGCCTGGCCGCGGATTTCTTTCACAACGCGGGAGAGTTTGTCGGTAAGGGCGGAGGCCATGGGTGTGTGTTCCGGCAAGCGGAGCCTGGGTTGATGCCGCTCAAGAGTGGCAGGGTACAAAACGCTAAACTGTGCACATGATTTTAGCCAGTGCCTCCCCTTTGATGTTGACGCTTGCTCTGGGTGCATCAACGGCCTATGCAGCGTCTGCCGCCGGAGCAGCGCAGGACAGGCAGACGTTGGCCCGCACCAGTGTCTGGCTGGCCTGGTGTTTGCACGGGATGCTGATTTTTGTCGGGTTGTGGGGCAGTGAGCCGCGGTTTGGTTTTGCCCCGGCCTTGTCAGTGACGGCCTGGCTGGTGGGTTTGGTCTACGCGATTGAAAGCCATGTCTACCCCCTGCTTAAAACCCCCTGGCTGCTGGCCGGTATCGGTTCGGGTGCGGTGCTGCTGACGCTGCTTTTTCCTGGTCACTTGCTCAATGCCACGGCATCAGGCTGGTTGCCACTGCACTGGGCACTGGGCATTGCGTCTTATGGCCTGTTCGCCGTGGCAGTGGTACACGCCTGGCTGATGAACCGTGCTGAAGCACGCATCAGGGTCGCTGCCGACAGTCACACCGGAATGCCTTTGTTGACCATGGAACGGCTCACTTTTCGTTTTGTCGGGGTCGGATTTGTACTGCTGTCAGCTACCCTGCTGGCTGGTTTTTTCTTCGGCACGCATTTGTATGGCAACACTCACGCTGTTAAATGGGACCACAAAACAGCGTTTTCGGTGCTGTCCTGGCTGACATTTGCCGTGTTGTTGGTTGGGCGGGCTCGGTTTGGCTGGCGCGGTCGGCGGGCAACCCGGGTCTTGTACGTTGGCTCTGGTCTGCTGCTGCTGGCTTATGTCGGTTCGCGTTTTGTGCTGGAAGTCATCCTGGAGCGTAGTCTGTGAGGCCTTTGCTTATCCTGCTGGCGCTGATGGCGGCTGTCTGGTTATGGCGCAGCCGCCAAAGACCGGGTACCAAGGCCTCTGCGGCAATACAGCCCGAGCCCCCCAAACCACTGGAGATGGTGCGCTGTAGTCGGTGTGGCGTACATCTTCCAGGCAACGAGGTCGTTATTGGTGAGCGTGGGGCCTATTGCAGCTTGGATCATCGGCAGCAATCGGAATCCTGAATGAACCCGACGCCAGAGAATTCATTCTGGCACGGCCCGACAGCGTCAAGGGCAGGCGGGATGCCGCCAAGCTCGCCCCACGAATTTGAGCGCCTGTGGCTCGGATTCATGACGGCTCGTGTCACATTGGGCATCGTGTATGTCGTACTCCAGGCGGGCATTTTTGTGCTTTCATCGACCCAGAGTAGTACGCCACTGCTGATCTGCTTGGCCTATTTGGCCGCTGCCCTCGCCGTTCGGCTGATGGCACGACCCCAGAAGCTAGGTGACCGCTTTGACGGCCAATGGGTGCGAACTGTCGGTATCGATGTGATCACCTTCACCGCCCTACAGATATTCCAGAGCAGCGGCATCAATTACACACCGCTGTTTGCCTTGCCGGTTCTCATGGCCAGCATCCTGGGCTCGCTGCTGCTGGCCATGGGCGCTGCCGCTGGCGTGACACTCTTGTTGTTTGCCCATGCAGCCTGGTTGTCGTTTCACAGCCCGGCCGATGCAAGCACATTTTTTTTGCAGGCAGCCCTGACTGGTGCTGCATGTTTCGCTATTTCTTTTATAGCCAGCCAATTGGCCATGCGCTTGGCCAGCGTCGAATTGCGGGCCCAGCACAGCCAGTTGGCGGCAACCGTGCAACGCCAAGTCAATGAACTGGTGATTGAGTCTTTGACCGATGCCATTCTGGTGGTCGATGTGCGCGGCCAACTACGTTCAGCTAACCCGGCAGCGCGGCAGGTACTGGGCACGCACCGGCAAAGCCAGACCATGGAGCTCAATTTGCATGAACGCCCCGGCTGGCAAGAGCTTCTTAAGGTAGTTACAGAGAGTTTTTCAAGACGGCAGGCCCAACAATCAGACATTACCATTGACCCAACAGAGCAAGTGCAGCGCAATCTTTGGGTACGCACGCAACTCACTGCAATGCTGGATACTGAAGCGCAGGTGCTGTGTGTTGTCTTCATGCAGGACCAACGTGAAATTCAGGCCCGCATACGTACGGAGAAACTGGCCAGCATGGGGCGGATGTCGGCTGCCGTGGCCCACGAGATTCGCAACCCGCTGGCGGCCATCACACAAGCCAACGCACTGCTGGCCGAAGACCTGACGGACCCGGTGCAGATTCGACTTGCCAACATGGTGCAGCAAAATGCGCTAAGACTTGAGAAAATTGTTCACGATGTACTGCATCTGGCGCGTGCATCTGCACCAGAAAACGCGCTGACCACGCCCACTCTTGACTTGACCGAGACGACCCAAAGAGTCTGTCGCGACTGGAAAACCCAGAGCAAGGTCGACACCGAGTTGTTAGTGAATTGTCCGACCGAAACGGCTCTGGTGACGTTTGATCCTGAACACCTTCGGCGAATTCTGATCAATCTGCTTGACAATGCACTGCGCTATGCCAGTGGCCAAGGTGCTTGCATCCAGATCAGTGTTGATGTTGGGCAAACACCAGCGCAGCAAACCCAGGTGTGCCTGTCCGTCTGGAGCGATGGCGCACCCCTGGAGCCCTCGATGGAGCAGCACTTGTTCGAACCCTTTTTTTCATCGGAAAGCCGTTCCAGCGGCCTAGGGCTGTATATTTGTCGTGAACTTTGCGCCAGTCACGGCGCGTCCATCACCTATAACCGCCGCATCCGACCCATCTTGAACCAGCCGATCTTAGGCAATGAATTCAACGTTGTTTTTCGAACGCACGTATGGCCACTAGCAACCCAGACCGGCAAGGAGTCCACCTGACACTATGCACGCCACCAACAACCCCGCCCGCATTCTGGTAGTTGATGACGAGCCGGATCTCAGGACACTGTACGAACTCACCCTATTGCGTGAAGGCTACCAGATCGACACCGCCGAGAACTTGCAGCAAGCACAAGCGTTGCTGGCTGAACGTCCATTTGACGTGATGATCACCGACATGCGCCTGCCCGACGGTCTGGGCATGTCGCTTATTACCGACCTCAAGGCCAAACGCCGCGAAGAGCGTTGTGTTGTGATCACTGCCTACGGATCCACTCAGAACGCGGTTGAGGCACTCAAGGCGGGTGCTTTTGATTACCTGACCAAACCGGTTGACCTGAAGCAGTTTCGCAGTGTTGTCGCGGCGGCGGTGCGCAGCACGCCCAGTGTGACTGGCTCCGAACCCGACCACCAGGTACATGAGACGCTGCTTGCCGCATCTGGTGCCTTGGGTCAGAGAGCCTTGGGCAGGCTGGTCGGCAAGTCGCTTTGCATGAGCCAGGTGAAAGAACGCATTCTCAAAGTGGCAACCAGCATGGCACCGGTGATGGTCACCGGCGAATCTGGCACCGGCAAGGAACTGGTGGCTTACGCCATCCACGCCAATAGCCATCGAGTCAAAGGGCCATGGGTGGCCGTGAACTGTAGTGCCATTCCCGAGAACTTGCTCGAAGCCGAGTTCTTTGGTGTCAAAAAGGGAGCGTATACCGGGGCGCAACAGGATCGCGAGGGATTTTTTCAGGCAGCTCGCGGTGGAACGCTGTTTCTGGACGAAATCGGCGACTTGCCGCTTGCCATGCAGTCCAAGTTGCTGCGGGCAATTCAGGAGCGACGCATCCGCCCCCTGGGTTCGACGCAAGAAGAACTGGTCGATGTGCGCATTGTCAGCGCCACCCACAAAAATCTGGCACAAGAAGTGCAGGAAGGCCGTTTCCGGCAGGATCTTTTTTATCGTCTTAACGTCATCGACATGGTGATTGCGCCACTGCGGGACCGCGCCGAAGACCTGCCTGATCTGTGCACGGCCTTGCTGGCGCGTATCGCCGAAGAGTCCGCCATCCCGGTCCCGGAACTACCAAGCGACATTCTTGAAGAACTGTCACGCCTCTCGATGCCAGGTAACGTCCGGGAACTAGAGAACCTGCTGTACCGGGCGGTGGCCCTGGGTGACGGGCAAAACTTGCATATCGATTCAAGCTTGCAACTCCTGCCTGTGACGGCCGGCAAACTGACCTGGTCCCCTGTCGCTGAGCCCAAGACATCGACCGTTGATATTCCCGTAGACCTGCAAAGCCATCTTGACACCATTGAGCGCGGCATCCTGCAGCAAGCTCTGACGGCAACCGGCTTTAACCGCACCGCTGCTGCCGCTCGCCTGGGATTGAGCCTGCGGCAAATGCGCTATCGCATCTCACGCCTGCAGATCGAATCACCCGAAGCCATCGGCCATGGTGAGGAGTCGGATGAACCCGGCTGAATCTTTGCCTGACGCAGCACTCTGGGTCGATGGCTGGTACCCACAGGCCCGGCCGTTACCTTCGCCCAACTTTGGAGACCGCCCGGCACAAGCACACATCGACCTGATCGTGCTGCATTCGATCAGCTTGCCGCCCGGGCAGTATGGCGGTGATCAAGTGCAGCAGCTCTTTACCAATCAACTCGACTGGCAGGGGCACCCCTATTTTCAACGAATTGAAGGTATTGCCGTCTCGTCCCATTTTTATATTCGGCGCAGTGGGGAGCTTTGGCAGTTTGTCAGCTGCGCTGATCGTGCCTGGCATGCGGGTGCTTCAAGTTACCGGGGGCGCAGCAATTGCAACGACGACAGCATTGGCATTGAACTCGAGGGCCTGGAGGGTGACGTGTTTGACGATGCCCAATACAACAGACTGTGCACGCTGTGCCGGGACATCATGCTGCGCTTTCCCATTGCCCACATTGCCGGGCATGAACACATCGCTCCCGGCCGCAAGCGTGATCCGGGGCCGGGGTTTGACTGGATGAGATTGAAAAATATTTTGCAGCTCAAACCTCAGTATTTACCCTTAGATCGAACGTGAATCACCCGGTCGGTTGAGTCGCTTGACAACGAGTATTTTTTGGCTATCAAGGCACAAAACAAAGCCAGATCAGGTTTAGTCGCTATCAAAAAGCGAAATGACAGGTACATCCGATTCATGATCCGAAGTCGCCAGAACACTACGGGTAGCGTCTAGGCACCCATAAAACACCAGCTATAGTGTGCCACCCGTGTTTTGACAGTCGAGCGAAGTATCTTCTTCATCTTTATGCTGTCGCTGCGTCGAACCACTACCCGCCACTAACAAGGAAGCCATGCAGTCAAGCTTGTCCACACCTTCACCCCATCTTTCCAGCCTGATGCCCGGCGGCTTTGCCGATGGCATATTGCCCGCAAGCCAGGGAACCTTGAGTCAATACCAGATCATTCGCCGCAACGGGGCAGTGGTTCCGTTTGAACCCAACAAGATCGCCGTCGCCATGATGAAGGCGTTTCTGGCCGTTCATGGCACTCAGGGCGCAGCCTCGGCCAGCGTGCGCGAAACCGTGGAAGATCTGACACAGGGCGTGATTCGCGCCTTGATGCGTTCACGTCCGGGCGGTGGCACCTTTCATATCGAAGACGTGCAAGACCAGGTCGAGCTCGGGTTGATGCGTAGCAGCCACCATGAGATTGCCCGGGCTTACGTCCTTTACCGCGAAAAACGAACCCAGGAGCGTGCGCAAAAGGTAACGCAAGAGGCCGCGGCTACCCCGCCTCTACACGCCATCGACAACGGACAGCGTGTGGTGCTGGACCTTGATCGGCTCCACCGCATTATTTCAGCCGCTTGTAGCGGGCTCGGTGTAGATGTCAAGCCACAGCCAATCCTGGCCGAGACCATGCGTAACCTTTACGATGGCGTGCCCATGGACGAGGTTTACAAGGCCTCCGTGCTAGCCGCCCGCACCCTGATCGAAAAAGACCCTGACTACACCTTTGCCACAGCTCGGCTGCTGTTTCACACCATCGCCAAAGAAGTGCTGGGGCAAGATGTGGCCCAAGTTGACATGGCGCAAGCCTATGTGGACTATTTCCCTCAGTTCATTCAGCGCGGCGTTGAAAACGAGTTACTTGACGAAAAGTTGCTGCAGTTTGACCTGACCCGGGTGGCCAACGCACTCAAGGCCGACCGTGACCTCAAGTTTGACTACCTGGGCCTGCAAACACTTTATGACCGCTATTTTTTGCATGTCGGCAAAAGCCGTATTGAGTTGCCACAGGCATTTTTCATGCGTGTCGCCATGGGGCTTTCACTCAATGAAATAGACCGTGAGGCTCGCGCCATCGAGTTTTATGAGCTGCTCTCCAACTTCGATTTCATGTCCAGCACGCCAACTCTGTTTAACAGTGGCACCTTGCGCTCGCAATTGTCAAGCTGTTACCTGACCACAGTTCCTGACGACCTTGATGGCATCTACGAAGCCATCAAGGAAAATGCCTTGCTGTCCAAGTTTGCCGGTGGCCTGGGCAATGATTGGACCCCGGTGCGCGCTTTGGGTAGCCACATCAAAGGCACCAATGGCGAATCGCAAGGCGTGGTGCCTTTTTTGAAGGTCGTCAATGACACCGCCGTGGCCGTCAATCAGGGTGGCAAGCGCAAGGGTGCAGTGTGCACTTACCTTGAAACCTGGCACCTGGACATTGAAGAATTTCTGGAGCTGCGCAAAAACACCGGTGACGACCGCCGTCGTACTCACGACATGAACACGTCTAACTGGATTCCTGACCTGTTCATGCGCCGCGTCATGGAAAAGGGTCAATGGACCCTCTTCTCGCCCAACAACGTACCTGATTTGCACGACAAGTTTGGTGCCGCGTTCGAGTCCGCCTACGTGGCTTATGAAGAGAAAGCGGCACGCGGGGAAATCAAGCCAACCCGCACGTTACCAGCCACCGATTTGTGGCGCAAGATGCTCACCATGTTATTTGAGACTGGCCACCCCTGGATCACTTTCAAGGATGCCTGTAATATTCGCTCGCCCCAGCAACACATGGGGGTGGTGCATTCCAGCAACCTGTGTACCGAAATCACGCTTAACACCAGCAAGACCGAAACGGCGGTATGTAATCTGGGTTCGGTCAACTTGTTACAGCATCTGAAGGAGGGTGGCATCGACCACACCAAGCTGCAAAAGACCATCACCACCGCGATGCGCATGCTCGACAACGTGATCGACATCAATTACTACGCCGTGAAGAAAGCACGGGATTCGAACATGCGCCACCGCCCTGTAGGCCTGGGCCTGATGGCGTTTCAGGATAGCCTTTACCAGTTGCGCATTCCCTACGCCAGCGAAGCCGCGGTGGACTTTGCAGACGAGTCCATGGAGGCCATTTGTTACTACGCCTACTGGGCCTCAACCGAACTCGCGCGTGAGCGTGGCAAATACTCCAGCTATAAGGGCTCCTTGTGGGACCAGGGTATTTTGCCGCTCGACACGCTGAACATGCTGGCGCACGAGCGTGGAGGTTATGTCGAAGTCGACCGCAGCACCAAGTTGAACTGGGACAGCTTGCGCCAGAAGATTGCGCAGGATGGTATGCGCAACTCCAATTGCGTGGCAATTGCTCCGACTGCCACCATTTCCAACATCATTGGCGTTGATGCTTCGATCGAACCCTGCTTTGGCAATCTGTCGGTCAAGTCCAACCTGTCGGGTGAGTTCACCATCATCAACAGTTACCTGGTGCGTGACCTCAAGCGCCTGGGACTGTGGGACGACGTGATGGTGATGGACCTGAAGCATTTTGACGGCTCGCTACAGGCGATTGATCGTGTTCCAGCCGAAGTCAAATCACTCTACGCGACGGCCTTTGAAGTCGAAACCCGCTGGCTGGTAGATGCAGCCGCACGACGTCAAAAGTGGATTGACCAGGCACAGTCGCTCAATATCTACATGTCAGGCGCGTCTGGAAAAAAACTTGACGACACCTACAAACTGGCCTGGGTGCGTGGCCTCAAAACCACCTACTACCTTCGCACCATGTCGGCCACACACGCTGAGAAATCCACCGTCACGGCAGGACGCATGAACGCGGTGTCCTCAGGCACGGATGCGCTAGGCAAAGGAGCTAGCAGCGCATTGGATGCGGCAGCAGTAGCAGCGCGCCAGCAGTTGGCAGCATCACCCGCCACCGATGTCAGATTTTGTGGTGTCGATGACCCCACCTGTGAATCTTGCCAATGATGCGGCTGCTTCAAGTTGGGGGCGATGCTGATGCACCACATTGCCCATTGCATCAGCACGTTCCAACGAGACAAGACTTTCTATTTTTGGCCTGCACTCTCATAATTCGATGATTGGAAATCCATATGTTGTCCTGGGACGAAGATGTCACACCCACTGCCAGCTTGAACACACCACGCGATCTGCCCAGTCTTCTGTCGACGAAGTGCTTTAATGGTCCGTCGGAGACATTGCCTCTCATCCCCACTCAACCAGCAACTGCGCCGTTAAAACCCGTCGCCGTTGATGCCACAGGGGTCACCACAAGGCGTGTCAACGCGGCGGACAAACGCATCATTAACGGCAAGACAGATGTCAATCAATTGGTGCCTTTCAAGTACAAATGGGCTTGGGAAAAGTACCTATCAAGCTGCGCCAACCACTGGATGCCGCAAGAGGTCAATATGACGCGTGACATTGCGCTGTGGAAAGACCCCAATGGCTTGAGTGAGGACGAACGGCGTATCGTCAAGCGGAATCTGGGGTTTTTCGTCACAGCCGATTCGCTGGCTGCCAACAATATCGTATTGGGCACTTACCGCCATATCACTGCGCCAGAGTGCCGACAATTCATGTTGCGACAGGCCTTTGAGGAAGCCATTCACACCCATGCTTATCAATACATCGTCGAGTCGCTGGGGCTTGACGAGGGAGAAATCTTCAGTGCCTACCACGAGATCAAGTCGATTCGTGACAAGGATGAGTTCCTGATTCCATTCATCGAAGTCATCATGGACCCACAGTTCACGACGGGCACCCCTGAAACCGACCAAACGCTGCTCAAATCGCTGATCGTGTTTGCCTGCCTGATGGAGGGTTTGTTCTTTTATGTGGGCTTCACACAGATTCTGGCACTTGGTCGGCAAAACAAGATGACCGGAACGGCTGAGCAGTACCAGTACATCCTGCGCGACGAGTCGATGCACTGCAACTTTGGCATTGACCTGATCAACCAGCTCAAGCTGGAAAACCCGCAGTTGTGGACACCAGAATTCAAGGCTGAGATCAAGGCACTTTTTGAACAGGCGGTCGATCTGGAGTACCGCTATGCGGAAGACACCATGCCGCGCGGTGTCCTGGGCATGAACGCCTCGATGTTCAAGGGGTATCTGCGCTACATTGCCAATCGGCGTGCCACCCAGATCGGACTGGAATCGCTATTTCCGAATGAAGAGAATCCGTTTCCGTGGATGAGTGAAATGATCGACTTGAAAAAAGAGCGTAACTTCTTCGAAACACGTGTCATTGAGTACCAGTCGGGCGGTGCACTGTCCTGGGAATGATGGCAAGTTATGACGCAAGCAATTTCACAAGCTGTCAAACCACCGTTGAGTTTGGTCAGACTTGTGCACCCAAGTTCATGTGGCTGGGATCAAGCCCAACACCATGAATCGCTTCGTGCACCTTCCCGCATGAAGTGCTCTTTGTAAATTGATCAAGGAGATTCAAATGGCAACTGCAAAAAAACCGGCCGCCAAAAAAGCGGCTCCAGCACCAGCAACCAAGGCCCCCGCCACTAAAAAGGCAGCTCCCGCAAAAGCTGCGACAACGGCCAAAAAACCGGCGGTAGCCGCCAAAGTGGCACCTGCCAAAAAAGTCGTGGTAGCCCAAAAAACGCCACCAGCCAAAAAACTTGTAGCAGCAAAATCCGTTGCAGCCAAAAAAGCAGCGCCGACTAAAAAAGCCGCCAAAGCGCCGGTCGAAAAGGCCTCCCCCGCTGCGCAAACAAAACTCAATCCTCAAGCTGCATGGCCATTTCCAACCGGGTCAAAACCCTGAGCTTTGGGCCAACTCCGCCTGCGTCAAGCCCGCTGCCAATGTGCATCGGGCTTTTTCAATCAGGATAAAACGCCAACAGTCGGTAGCCCATGGCACGTGGCAGTGCTTCGTTCAGCCTGATACGCATGACCACTGTCACCGGTAATTCTGACCCAGCCGGCAAGTCATCCGACACCACCAACAAATCCTGCCGTGACAGCACCCGTCGAACCAGAATACGTTCTTGCGAGTCTGTCAGCGTCAATTCCACACTGGGCATAGCCAATGTCACACCCGACAGATTTTTGATGTTAAAACTCAAACGGTAACCATCCACCCCTAACTTATTGAATGTTGCTGCGTCGATAACAACAGACTCAATACGCTGCATGGCGCGCACCGAGCAATTCAAGTGCTGGCAAAACTGTTGCAACAGCGGCCTCCATTGGGGGTTAGTCGCCACCAAGCGGTCACGTTCCCAATAAAGCCATTGAATCACCGCGGCGACGATCAGCGAAATAGCTAGCAGCGATAACACAACTTTGCCCATTCTGGTGTGCCAGACCGCCTTGTGGTCAGACCCAACCAAAAAAGACACCGGTTCGGGGATTGATTCAACCTTGCCTAAAGTATTGGGGGCCGGGTCTGGTGAATCGACGATGTCGGCAAGCACTTGTTGCTGCTGCTTTTCGATGACCACATCATCCAGAATCGAATCATTTGGTGCCCCCTGATCCTGCTGACTGATGAATGGCTCGACATCTGGTACCGGTGGCAAACAATTCATGCCGCCATTTGTTTCGACCGTATTTGTTTCTGCCTCTGGGTTCGGTGTGGCTGCGGCCCCATCCTGGTGTCCATCTTCATGTTCGGTGGACGGGTTGACCGCAGAAATACATGGAGCAGGCCCCAATACATGTGGTGCCGGGGTACTGAGCAGCACCGTCTCGGATGCAGTTGCCATCTGGATCAAATGCTGCGATGCATCAAATATTTCAGCACATTGACCACACTTGACCCAGCCTTGAGAAATCCGCAGTTGGTCCGGCACCAGTTTGTAAAGCGTTTCGCAGGCCGGACAGCGTGTCAACAGGCTCATGGGATTCCAGTGGCTGCGAATCGTTGTCAGCGTGAGGCCGTCATCAGTATCCAGCCCTCTTCACGATCCGACACACTCAAGTGGCCGTAGGGGGCATAAGCAGCCTTGAGTTCATCGGCCTGACGCTCCAGAATACCTGCCAGCACCAAAAATCCGCCCGTGCTCACATGCGACCACAGCAAAGGTGCCAACACTTTCAGGGGGTTTGCCAAAATATTGGCGAGTACCACCTGATAAACACCGCTGACAATTTCTGGCTTGCCCACGTTTAGTACGACATGATTGGCTTGGGCGTTCAACAGCGTTGTCTCAACAGCAGCACCGTCAATGTCAACAGCATCAACGATCGTTGCACCAAATTTGGCTGCGCCAATGGCCAAAATGCCTGATCCACAACCGTAATCCAGTACCCGCAACCTCGCGTCCGCTCGACCATGACCAGCGATCCAGCGCAAGCACATGCGTGTGGTCGGATGGGTGCCAGTCCCGAAAGCCAGACCTGGATCAAGACGAATCACCACCCGCGCCCGCTCAGGCGGCTCGTGCCAAGTGGGCACAATCCAGAACTCAGGCGTGATGTCCACCGGTGCGAACTGTGATTGTGTCAGGCGAACCCAATCCTGCTCGGGCACCTCGTGAATGCCCAAAACCTGGCACCCGGCAAAAAAATCCTGCACCTGCAACAATGGCAGCGCCGCCTGCGCCTGCTCTTGCATGGCAAACAGTGACAGTACTCGTGAACGATGCCAGCCCTCCTTGGGCGGCGGCATGCCGGGCTCACCAAACAAAGCCTGTTCGGCATCAGTTTGTGCGTCGGCATCCTCAACACTGACACTTAACGCATCCAGAGCATCAAGCGCATCACTGAGGGCCTCAACCCGATTCTCCGGGCACATCAATCGCAATTCGAACATGGTACCGCCAGCTCAGCGGGCATGATCTGCCAGCCAACCTTCCAGGTAATGAATGTTGGTGCCGCCAGACATGAACTTGGCATCAATCATCAGTTCCCGATGCAAAGCAATGTTGGTATTGATGCCCTCCACCACGGTTTCGCCCAACGCAGTTCGCATACGCGCCAGTGCCTGCTCTCGCGTATCACCATGCACAATGATCTTGCCGATCATCGAGTCATAGTTGGGCGGCACAAAATAATTGGTATAAACATGCGAATCCACCCGCACACCGGGCCCACCGGGTGGATGCCACATGGTGATGCGCCCGGGCGATGGAATGAACTTGTAGGAGTCTTCCGCGTTCAACCGGCACTCAATGGCATGCCCGCGAATCTGGATTTGACGTTGCGTAAAGGGTAGTCGCTCGCCAGCCGCCACCATGATCTGGGTCTTGACAATGTCGATGCCCGTCGTCATTTCGGTGACCGGATGCTCCACCTGAACCCGGGTGTTCATCTCGATAAAGTAAAACTCGCCGTCCTCGTACAAAAACTCAAAGGTGCCGGCTCCGCGGTACCCAATTTTCTTGCAGGCGGCAACACAGCGGTCACCCACCCGGTCGATGATCTTGCGAGGGATACCTGGCGCAGGTGCCTCTTCGATAATTTTTTGGTGGCGTCGCTGCATCGAGCAATCACGCTCGCCCAGATAAACTGCATTTTTGTATTTGTCCGCCAGGATTTGTATCTCAACATGGCGCGGATTTTGGAGAAATTTCTCCATGTAAACAGCCTGGTTGCCAAAGGCAATTCCGGCTTCATTTTTGGTCATCGCGACCGCATTGATGAGTGCAGCCTCCGTATGCACCACCCGCATGCCACGGCCGCCGCCACCGCCCGCTGCCTTGATGATCACCGGGTAACCCACGCTCTTGGCGATGCGCTTGATCTGCACCGGGTCATCGGGCAATTCACCCTCGGAGCCTGGCACACACGGCACACCCGCCTTGATCATGGCCTGCTTGGCCGACACCTTGTCGCCCATGATGCGGATCGATTCCGGCGTTGGACCAATAAACTGAAAGCCACTGCGCTCCACCCGCTCAGCAAAGTCTGCGTTTTCACTCAAAAACCCATACCCGGGGTGAATCGCCTCAGCATCGGTTACCTCGGCTGCAGAAATGATCGCCAGCATATTCAAATAGCTCAGGCCAGAGGGTGCCGGCCCAATGCAGACCGCTTCTTCTGCCAGCTTGACATATTTCGCTTCGCGGTCGGCCTCTGAATACACCATCACTGCCTTGATGCCCAACTCGCGACAAGCCCGTTGAATTCGCAGGGCTATTTCGCCACGATTGGCAACCAATATTTTTTTAAACATGGGGTTCGCCTGACATCACTCGATGATGAAAAGGGGTTGCCCGTATTCGACCGCTTGGCCATTTTCCGCCAGGATTCGTTTGATATTTCCCGTCTTGTCAGCCTCGATTTCATTGAGTATCTTCATGGCCTCAATGATGCAGATGGTGTCGCCCTCTTTCACTGCGTCGCCGACTTCGACAAATGCCTTGGCACCTGGCGATGCCGAACGGTAAAACGTGCCCACCATCGGCGACTTGGTGGTATGACCGGTTTCAGCCACGACAGCCGTGGCCACTGGTTCACCCGAGGGCAGCGGTGTCGACAAGGATGCCATGGGTGCCTGCACGTATTGGACCGGCATGGCGACACCACCCTTGACAATACGCACCTTGCCTTCGGCCTCGGTAATTTCAAGCTCCGAGACGTTTGACTCAGACACCAGGTCGATCAGGGTTTTAAGTTTTCTAAGGTCCATGCGGGCTCCAACAAACAAGGGGGAAATCACTCAAATTTAGCCTAAATTTCAATAATTAATATTAAATGTAAGCTAAATAATGCTAAAAGTCTTTATTCTACAGTTCAATTCAATCGCGTCACAAACCCCTGGAGCCCTCCCAAGCTTGTAAATCAGGAAGACCCAGCCTTCCCATTTTACGGTGTTGCACGGCACCACCACCCCCAAAGACGACGGTAAACGGCAGGCCGCCCGTCAAATTACCCAGCGAGCGGCTCAACTCAACTCCGGGGAAACCCGCCAACGCGACCGGGAAGGACAAGGGTGATTGGGTCAAGAAACGCCTGACTGGAGCCGCCTGATCAACCGCCAAACCGAGAACTTGCCAACCTTTATCTTTATTTGCCGTAAAAAAGCTGCTCAATAACGGAAGTTCTTCCACACAGGGCGGACACCAGGTAGCCCAGAAATTGAGCACCAAAGGCTTGCCTTTGAACGCTGCCATGGCCAGCGAGGGGCCATCTACCTGGCTAAAGTTCTGCAACCAAAATGCGGTCTCGACTGCCGAAAGGCCCTGTGCCTGCTGTCGGGCTCGCTGCACGGCCAAACCAGTTCCACCAGCCGCAAGTGCAAGGCCCACGGCTCCGGCCAGCCAACCGCGTCGCGACAGACCTGACTGCCGGGCGCTCATGACGACACCTTTCCCAGCAAACGGCGCAGAGCCTGGATATCACCACGCGGTGCGCGACCCTTGGCATCGGGTTTAAGCGCACCACGCACATCGTCATGGTCGTAAATCATCAAGTGCACACCAATTTCCTCCT
>JFJP01037921.1_pt1 | contig 21165 bp, 31 predicted proteins | sample 431651 | NCBI WGS metagenome assembly JFJP01 (sample SAMN02602958, study PRJNA72255) | Microbial mat metagenome, whole genome shotgun sequencing project. | biome: fresh water; feature: sink hole; material: water; isolation source: purple microbial (photo- and chemosynthetic) mats found in...
AGGCATTAGAACTACTCTTACAGTATCAATATGCTGATGAGATTGGTGGTGAGATGATGAAATATGAACTTGATGAAGCAATTGCAGAACTCGAGGAACTTATGAAGCCTAAGAGTTGTTCTACAAGTAAACATTGGGGATTTAATGGAGATGTCTATGATGATGAACAACCAAGAGATTGTTTAAAAGGTATTTCAGAGGGTTACTGTATTGCTCAAACAGACAGTGACTTTTGTTGCAACAGATACGAGCCAAAGGAGCAGTTATGAATAGAAAAGGGTATTGTAAGGGAATAATATGACTTTACAACAATATGAAAATCTAAAAATTGGTGATAGGGTAGTAACCACAACTACTAAGGTATTTGGGGAAAGAAGATATAACATACCTCTAGTGGGAGCGGTTACAGGGTTGTGGAAAGGGTTTGGTTTAACCATAAAAGCTGACGACAACTCTAAATATATGAGAGGGTTTATTGTTGTTGAAAAAATCTGATAAAGGAATAATATGAAAGTATATTTAGTTATTGGGCATACGGGTCAATACGAAGACTCAAGGGAATGGATTGCCGGTATTTTACCATCAAGAGAAATGGCGAATACCTTTAAAGTTGAGTGTGAAAAACAGGCGGATTATATGTTGGAGTGTGTAGAGATGCTAGACGATGATGGGGAACTTTATAAAGAAAAATACCCAAGGCATTATAACGAGGGTATACCAGATTGGGCAACTGATAAGAAAGCTTCATATGACTCTACAGGAACTTCTTATCATATTGAAGAACACGAAGTAATTGAGGAGTTTTAAATGTTTGAAGAGTTAAAAGAAATACTTATTATGGTAGCAAATGCAGGAGAGTTTACTCTTCAGGCCGCTTTAAGTTTAGTTATAGCTTTTGGGGTTTACAAGCTATTAACTTTAGCAAGTATATTGGTACTTATTAAATTTACAATTGATAAGCTTCATAATTACTTTATTACAAAAAAGGTTAATCCCCCAGAGCCTATTGTAAGAGAAAAGTGGAATTTAAGAAATTCCCAATGTTATATTGCAGATGAAGTATTATTTAAAAAACTTGTGTTAATCTCTAAAGATTTGCATAATATTAAGGCAACAGGGCAAATTTCAACTGACAAAGTATATGATGAAGATTTGTACTACAGTCATTTCATAAGAGCCGCACTTGAAGCTGTTCAGAAAAGTATGAATGAGGAAATCAAAAAAGTTGAAAAGAGGGAAGCAAAATGATTTTTAATAGAGGCATAGAAGTAGAATATAAGGATGTTACAGAGTCCAAGATAACAGTAACTCAATGCCAAATTAGAATTAAAATTAGCACTCAAAAATCTAAAGAAAAGCAAGAAGCGGATTTAATGCTTTTGTTTAGCTATGCTGATTATTTCCAAAAAGTTGAGTACCCTGTTACAGCTAGGTTTGTATTAATGAAAAATAAAGGACTTCGATTAAGTCGTACCCCCAAAGAAAGTGTAGGTATGAGTACCTGTTATATATCATATGAACAATTAGGAGAAAATAATGCGTGAATTAGTAACACTAAGAGAAGTAACCCACTTGTTCCCCATAGAAGGGGCTGATTTTATAGAAATTGCTCAAATTGATGGGTGGCAATGTATTGTAAAGAAGGGGGAATTTCAAGTAGGTAGTAAAGGTATTTACTTTGAAATTGATAGTTTTCTTCCTCTTAAAGAATGTTATGCCTTTTTGAAGGATGTTAAAAGTTATAAAGGAAAGTTAGGGTATCGTATTAAGACTATGAAGATGCGTAAAGTTGTATCTCAAGGACTTCTACTACCTCTAAGTTTCTTTAAAGAAACTTTAGATTTCAGTCAGCCACTGGCAGAGCAATTAGAAGTTATCAAATATGATAACCAAGACCTAAAAGAGTATAAGACACAAGCGGGGGCTAATAAAGGAAGAAGTTTTCCTCACTTCATCCCTAAAACAGACCAAGAAAGAATTGAGAATTTACCTACATACTTTGAAATTTACAAAGATACGGAGTTTGAAGAAACGCTGAAGTTAGATGGTAGTTCCTTAACAGCTTATAAAATAATTAAGCCCCTTACTAAGTGGGAAAAGTTATTAAAGTTCATTGGAGTTACTATTAGTCCAATTCATTTTGGGGTATGTTCAAGAAACTTAGAGTTAACTAGAAATGCTAATAAAACATACTTCTTCGATAACAATGGGAAAACCTCAGAGTATTCTCAAAGTGCTTTTTGGAGAGTTGCTAAAAAATATGAGCTAGAATATAAGGTTCCTGTAAATTTTGCTGTACAAGGTGAGTTTATTGCTCCTAATATTCAAAGTAACCACGAAAAGGTAGAAGAGGAACAGTTCTATTGCTTTAGTGTCTATAACATTAGTAATGGTTATTATCTGTTACCAGAAGAAGCTAGAAAATTCTGTTTAGATAATGGGATACCTTATGTTCCTGTTTTAAGAACTAATACTAAAGTGTTTTCTGAGGTTAATGATGTACAAGAACTAAGAAAAAGAGTAGCAGGAATGAGTATGAACAAAGGTACAATCTCGGAGGGTAGGGTTTATAAATCCGTAACAAATGGGAACATACATTTCAAATGTATCAACCCCGAATACTTACTTAAATGTGAGGAATAGGAACTTTTATGAGATTACGAGACCTAGAAGGAGACTGTTTTGTTAGTAGGCCTTGGTATAGCCAAAAATCTAAGTCCTTAGCAATATTTGTAAGCTCTAGTGGTAAATACTACTATTTTGAACATGGTAGTATAAGTGGAGAGTTGAGGAGAAATTCATCGGCATATACTTATGATGATTTTTACTTCTCTGATAAATTTGGAAATAAGGAGATTGATATGGAAAAAGAAGAGTTATTTGGTGAAATGAAGTTTGTTGTTTTAACAATGAAGTCTGGACAACTAAATGGTTTTACAACAGAGCAAGAAGCATTTGATTTTATGGAAAATGTTTTAGCTAGAAATTCAAGAGTTCAGTTCACTATGTTTAAAGCATACCAGAAATTTATGCCTAAACCTATTATTTTATCAGAAAATATTATCAAGTTGGGGGACTAATATGTACCCTCCTATTGAAACTAGGGAATTTTACCTTCAGGATTTAGATGTAGTTTGTACCTTTATTGACGATGAAATAGGTGTTGATTTTGAGATAACAGATGACGAAGAAAATGGTACATTTAACCTTACTATTTTTGATGTAGAAACTACTGAAGAGTTCAATAAAATTTGTGAAATTGAGGAAAGGTTAGCTGTTAAGGTAAATTAAGGTTCCTTTAAGTGTATACAAGCACTTTTAAGACACTTTAACCTAAAACCAATATGAGGACTAGGGGTCAAGCTAGATTGTTTAAATTTGACCCCTTCAAACAATCACAGCATATATTCACCGATTTAAAATTTTCCTGCTTACTGTTCTTAGAAGTTTTTTATTAGAAATTGACTTAAAAGGAACTTAAAAGGAACTAAAATAACCTTCAAGGAACTTTTAGGAAAATTCAAAAAAGGGGGAATACAATAATAGGAAACCGGACACCCCTTTTTTAAGCTTACTTTAAGTATCAGAAAACTTTAAGAAAACCTCAAAAAAGGGGGAATACAATAATAGGAAACCGGACAGTAGAACATACCATCAATTCGAGGTTTCGTTAGGTTTATACATAAAATTATACATAAAATTATATGTATTTACATAAAATTACAAAATAAAAAGGAGTTAAAATGGGAACAGATATTCATGCACTTGTTAGGGTTGTAAAAAATGGGAAGGAAGTTAGACGAGTAGAAGTACCTGATATATTTCTTGATAGAGACTATGATTTCTTCGCAGTACTAGCAAATGTTCGTAATGGTGTGGGGTTTGCCTTATCAGAGAGGTATACTAACAAGGCAAAATTCTATTCTGACGAGAGAGGTTTTCCAGATGGGTTTGAGCCCCTTATATACGAGAATGAAACTTATTTTGAGAAAGGACATTGGGCTGGATACCACGACTTTGGTTATGTTACACTCTCAGAATTGGTCTCTAACTATAAATTTGCTATTCAAACAGTTGAGAGGGTAGGCATTTTTACTTTAGACGAGTATACTAAAAAACTAAGAGGTGATACAGACTATGGCTGGTGTGGTGGGGTTTCTGGTAATAAAGTGATAATTTTAGAGGGGCAAGATATTAGTTTATCTTTTATATCAGAACTAGCCAAGTTAGAACATAATACCAATAAAATTATTCATATCAAACACAGATGGGAAGCACAACCTTTTAAAGAGAAAATTGACGAATTAATTAAATTTTTAGGGCTGTGTAAAAAAGAAATTGACGAAGAAAGTCAGTTTCTTTTTGGGTTTGACAGTTAAGTTATTTTATTATATAATTTCAATCAAAACAACAAAAGGAGAATGAATGAAAAAGGTTTCAGAAATAATTGAACAAGTTGCACAACTAAAAGGGGAGGATTTAACAACTGATGAAAAACTTACTTTAGTTATTGCTTTCTTAGATGGTTTCATTGAAGGAGTACAGGAGCTAGTAGGTGAAGAACAATAGTATATTTGTGGATATATTCCACTCTAAGCTTGATGAATTAAATAGGTTAGGTTATCTACAAGAATATCGCATTCTTGTAGATGGTCTTTACATTCTTGAAATATTTTTTAGAAGAGGTATGTGGGATTATAGAGTATATAAGTTAAATGAAAAAATATCTTCAAAAACCTTTAAGGAAAACAAATGAAAAAGTGGATAGATATTTTATTAGGGTTTGGTCTTATGGTTATACTATCTGGTGGATTATTATATTACACCAAAGAAATGGACAAAAGATTTCTTAGTAAAGTGTTTGAATTAGAAAAAGTAAAAGAAGAATTTGTTACTTCAATCAAAACTATTGAGTCCCTTGAAGCAACCATAGGGAGCTTAGAAGAAGAGGTGCAGTTACGCCAAGATATTACATCGTTGATTGTAGATGCAGGGAGAAGCTATAATGTTAGTCCGATGTTATTGGCTCAACTGATTAAGTCTGAGTCTAATTTTAGACCAGAGCCTAATCATAAACTTCCTCAAGTTGTTGGGTCAGGGGGTATAAATACTAAAGCAAACCCTAAGACTCGTAATAATCCACATAGTTATGTAGGCGGTATTTACGCTAGTTCTGAAAGACTTAATAGAGAAATAGAGAAACATTCTAATCTATATAATGCAATCATAGGTTACAAAGGTTTTAACTTGCAGGGTAGAGAACAGGCAGATAAAATTTATACTGAGTATGTTAAATATTTAAAAGGAGCTGTTGATGAAAAGTGAAGAAAGTACTTTAAATGATTGGGCAGAGCAAGTTAAACAAAAAGAAAAGAGGTCTAAAAAAATCTCTAAGGGTAGAAAAATTCCTTCAAAGTATCGTGACGATGAAGATAAATCTACAAGAAGAGAAGCAAAGAGGAAACTATGGGCATATTAGAGAATCTATTTGTAAAAGTAGTACAAGTACAAATAGAGGGTCTTCTAAAATACTACTGTTCTGATTTTGAAAAGTTTAACATTACAAAGAGTGGAAAAACTTATAGGCGTTATAATCGCTTGATATATAGAGTTTATACAATCCTATATATCAGCAATAGTGGGGTTAACTTTGTTTGTAATGATTTAGGAGTATTAAAGGAAACTTTAAAAGACTTAAAAGGAGATTTAATAAAATGAAATTACAATTTGAATTAACACAAAGTGAGTATGAAGAGCTAAAATCACAACAAAGGGATGATGAAACTCTAGGGGGCACTATTAGAAGACTTTTAGTACCCAAGTCTGTATCTAAGAGAAAAACTGATGATATGTTTAGGAGTAGCCCAGAGTTAAATAGTATGTTTTCAGAAATATTTGGCTCCAATTTTGGTAAGAAAGGATAAATATGTTTAATAGACAACAATTAGAAAATTTAGGTATCCGCATTGAGGAAACTAATGGTGTATCACAGTCTAAGTTTTATATGATTTATGGGGATGGAAGGTTAGCCCCAACTAAAAAACACGATAACCTAGAGGTTGCTAAGTTGGAGGCTATTCGACTAAGTAAGAAGCATCCTAGTACTAAATTTTATATTCTTGCTAGTATTAAAGGATATGTAGTTGAAATGCCGGAACCAACTGAAATTTTTATTACCCCTAGTAAGAGCTTTAAGTTTGATGCTTGACTTTTACTAATATTTATGCTATAATTCTTAAAATAAACTTAAAGGATATTAATGAACCAAACAGAACTAGAATTACAAGAATTTCTTGAGCAGAAATATAACACTAAGCTTAATCCTACAACTAAAGGGTTTTCAGTAGTTTGTTTACTAGGAGTTATTTATGAGCAGTCCCCATCTGATATGGAGAATAGATTAAATTTTATGATGGATATGGCACAGAAAGGTTGGTCTGACCGAAAGGCCTTATTAAAAGTAACTGAAGAAGCATTGATGGCACAACCAGAAAATATTAGATACATCTTAGAAACCAAGATTGATTTCGCTAGAGATGTTAAAAGAGAGCCGGTTGTAGAGCTATATGAAAAGGGAGAATTTAAAGGTTTACACTACGCTGTGTTTAATGACTTTTTTAATGAGGCGTGTGTATGAGTACTGATAGGCTTTTGTTAGGGTATTCCCAACTCCCTACAAATTACAGTATGGAAATGTCTAATGCCTCTAAAGAGAAGTTAGACATTCTGGAAAGTAAATTAACCAATGCTGTAAAGGGCGGTGTGCCTAACATATTATTTGTGGAAGGAACTGCCCAGCCTATCTATTCTATTTTGAGGAAAACTGTTAATATATCAGATATATGGGGGATAAATTTTTCAGAATATTTTAAAAGTATCTTTGATAAAGAAAAGGAAAAGTATCAAGTTTCTTTTAAGCCTTATATCTTTATTTATAATGTTGGACTAGAGCCGGCAGTTAATACAGGGTTTTCCTCAAAATTATTAAAATCTTTAATAAAAGATTTTGAGTCAAAAAATTGTTGGATATTCTTAGAAAGTGATTTACCATTTACAAAATTTTACACACAATATGGGCTAGAGGTAGTTAATAGAATAGTAATACCTCTTAAAAAATACTCTAATTTTTTATAGGAGAGAGTTATGGAGATAGTTAAAAGTGGTAATTATTTAATTAAATTGCCTGATGTATCTCGTGTTTTAATGCACAAGATATATCAAAAATTTAGTTATTATAATCCTAAAACTGAAAATACTAAGGCTGGGTTCTTAGTTCTTGATGATTACTTGGGGATGCCTAGAAATATTGAAAAAGTAAAAGAAATATTTGGTAATGACTTTTCAATTAAAGATAAAACTATCTCTACCCCTATGAAAACAAAAATGATTTTATCAGATAATTTTAAATTGAGACCAGAGCAAGTAGTAGCAGTAAAAGAAATTTTAGCTTACTTTAAGACGGAAGATAATTCTTGTATATTAAAAGCCGCCCCTGGTTTTGGTAAATCATTTATTTTACCTTATATTGTAAATAAGGTAAATACAAATACTTTAATTATTACAGATAGAACAAACTTAGTTGCCCAAATGCAAGGGGAGTTTAATACAAACTGTACTGAGGTTGACTTAACAATCCTTAATGGGAGTAATAGAGTTCCAACAGGGGTAACTATTACCACCTTTCAGTTCCTTATAAGAAATGAAAAGTTTCTTGTAGACTATGCAAACTTTTTTGGTTTAATAGTAGTTGATGAGGCCCATGTTGTAGGTAGTGATGTATTTACTAAAGTTGTGGGTAGGTTTAATGCTAAGTACCGATTAGGGTTAAGTGCAACTCCTACTAGGTCAGATTATATGACTGGGTTATTATTGGATGTTATGGGAACTAGAATAGTATCTGCTAGTAGTGAGGGTAACTTAAAAGCCCACTTAGTATCTTGTTGGCATAAGGCATCATTCTTTTCCTTTACAGGGAGTTATAGGAAAGATTATAGTACATTCCTACAACGAAAAGATATTATGGATGATGTTATTGGGACGGTTAAAAAATTAGCCTCCCTCAATAGGGTTGGATTAATTTATATAACCGAGGTTGAAGCACAAGAAGAATATGCTTTGTTTTTAAATAAGGCTGGAATATCTGCCGGTGTTATTAATCAGAAAATATCCCAAGAGAATAGGCTATCATTAATGGAGGCTATGGAAAAAGATACTCTACAAATAATTGTTTCTGGTAATATTTTACAAAAGGGTATCTCAATAAAAAGACTTGACTATATTATTAACTTATCTAATCTTACAAAGGAAGCACATGAACAGCTCATAGGAAGATTAAGACGGCATCATGAGACTAAAGGTAAACCAATGTTTATTGATTTTCTCTTTAAGGGCAAACTATTTGATAAAAGTTTAGACCGAAGAGACTTGTCAAAAGAGTTGGCTAAGAGAACGGAAGATACAGTTTCTGTACTTGAATTTACTAAATTTCAAGAGAAACTAAAAACTAGAATAGGAGAATAAATGGGATTATTTAAAAATATTGGAGCTGAAAGTAACATAGAATTAAGCTTACCCTTAGGAGGTAGTAAAAAATCTTGCTACTATGATAAGAGAACAGATACCACAAGTATCTATTTTCACTCAGACATTGGTAACCCTGTTGAGTATAGAAAAATATTCAGAGCACTTGATTCTGCAAAAGAGGGAAGTAAGGTAAATGTTTATATTGCGTGTAATGGTGGGGATTTAGATACTACTGTTGCCTTGATGGAGCATATTAAAAACTGTAAAGGGCATACAAGAGCATATGTTGCATATGCGTGTAGTGCGGCAACGGCTATTGCACTATCTTGTGATGGTGTTTACTTATATGACCACGGATACTTTATGGTTCATAACTTTTCGGCATATAGTGAAGGAAAAGGGCAAGAGTTAAAAGCTAAAGCAACATTTGAGGAGGCTTGGACTAAAGCACTCTTTGAAGATGTGTATAAAGATTTCCTAACCCCAGAAGAAGTAGAACAAGTTAGAAATGACAAAGATTTTTGGATTTTAACTCAGGAATGTAGAGGTAGGTTAAAAAACTGTGGTAAACTCTAATGCAAAATGTGGCATTAGAGTTTAAGAAGTATAAAAACTCAAAGGACTCTGGTTTATTATCAGAGTCCTGTAAAAAATTAATAGATATATATACTAATTGTAAAGTATATATACCGGTATACTCAATTGATATAGACCCTGCAACCCTCGAATATTATTATAAAAATAAAGTTAATGAATTTATAGACCTTATAAATTACTTAGAAGTTAATGGAATTTCTGATAGTAGCCTAAAAGTTGTTAATAAATTTCTTCAATCTTGTTCTAAGGTAGAAGCTGAAGTTTTTATAGAGATTTTTACTAGAAAAAGGAAAACTTATAGTAAAATATCTAAGATAAAAGAAGAGTTAGGTATGTGTCTTATTCAGGAGGTGCCCCAAGGGGCTAGAGAGGTCACCATTGACATTTCGGAAGGTACCATTAGGGTTACTGAGGGTGGGATTACTCCGGCTCTTAAAGTGGCTTTAAAAAGAGTATTATCAGATTTTACAGGAACACTCTTAGGGTTCTTTAAGGATGATGTGTTTTATGTACATGATTTTGTTTCTGATAAACCTACTAAAGAAAGATTAATTTGGATTTCAGCACTTACTGAAACTAAAAACTTTAAAGTTATTACACCCACATTTCATCTAACGTCAGAGGAACGGGATGTATTTTTTAAGGAGAAAAAAGTTCTTATTAAGCCAATATTAGGTACATTTTCAGATGTATTTAAAAACTAAAAGGAGTTCTTATGAACATATTTACGCTTACGCCAAAAGCAAAACCAAAGGCAATCTTTTTACTACCAGAAAAAGTGTGTAGTAAAAACTCAACAAACTTCCTTTTATCTAAACTTATTCAACCATTGGGGTTAGATGTTTCAGTTTTGGCTTTTGGAGGCCTATTTGTTCCTGATAAGGGGAAAATAAAGAAGGCAGAATTAGATGTTGAATTAAAAATTCTTCACGAATATTGTCTTAACGAGGGAATTAATATTGTAGCAATTGGAAACTCTGACTACTATCAAGGTTTAACAGGTGATAAAAAGATGATGTTAAATATTGGTAGGACATTAGATGGAATTAAAGAGTTTGTAGGAATACAAATAGTACCTATCTTAAATCCTGTTATTCTTAATATGTTCCCTGAAAGAAGTAAAGAACTTAACAGAGGAATTTCAGTTGTTAAAAATCTAATTAGTGGGGATTATACAGACCCCGTTGTTACTTTAGATTTAAGTATGAATGACATCCTAAATAATGCTACGGATTTATTTCAACACTTAAAACATTGGAAAGATGAACCCGAGCTTTATGTAGATATTGAAACTACCGGCCTTAGATGGTATGAGGATAAACTTCTCACAATGAGTTTTGCTAGAAATGACAAAGAAGCTTTCTGTATTGCAATACATGAAAAGTATCATTCCAAAGAAGAATATACTAAAATTGTTAGAGTATTAAAAGCCTTCTTCACCCAATATAAGGGAAAGCTGGTAGGACACAATTGGGTTGGGTTTGACCAAGCCTTTATCACCCATGAAATTATGAGAGAGTCTAATTTTAATGTACCTCACGAAGAATTGGTAAATATGGTAACTATGGAAGATTCTATGTTGTTAGCTTATGTATTGTATAATAGTACTGAGAGACCTTCAATAGGCTTAAAGGAACTTGCATTTTCTTTTATGGGAGAATATGATGCTGATGTTGACCAAAAAAACTTGTATAACACAGATTTATATAAAGTAGCCTTATATAATAATTATGATGTTATTGCTACTTGTAGAATATGGAAACAACTACAAGAGGAAGAAAAAGCTGAAACATTACCTTTATTTTCTGTGTATGAAGAGATTAAAAACATTGGAATTTCTTTGCTAAAGATGAAGATGAATGGGCTGAGGGTAAATAAGTACAAAGTATCTGAGTCAGTGGAAGAACTATCCGTGCTAGTTAAAAAAGATATAGAAAAATTCCGAATGCACCCTATTATTATTGAGGCAGAAGAATATTTAGCTAAACGCAGATTTTCTAAATATAATGCTACTTTGAAAACTAAAAAGAAATATGCAGATTGTAAAGAAGATTTTTATGAACCATTTAATCCAGGAAGTCCTACTCAAAAACAATTTCTGTTTTTTGAGATGATGAATTTACCTGTGGTTAAAACTTCCAAAACTTCTAAGTTACCTTCCACGGATAAAGATGTAGTATCAGAGTGGATGGAATTAGATTTGCAAAAAGACCATATGGAAATACTAGAATTAATTTCAGAAATACAAACCGCTGATAAGGTGAATAGCACTTACCTTAAAGTTTTTGAGAGTAGTGCCTTAGAAGTATCACCAAACCACTGGAAAGTTTTTGCTAACTTCAATCAATGTGGTACGGTAAGCGGTAGATTAAGTTCATCTGGCGGATTAAACTTCCAGAATCTACCATCAAATAGTGTTTATGGCCCGCTAGTAAAGAAATTGTTAATAGCAGATGACGGTTTTATTATTGGTGCAGTAGATTATTCAGCCCTCGAAGATAGACTAATAGCAGTAGAGGCTAACGACCCTAATAAGCTAAGGGTTTTTACTGATGGAATAGATGGGCACTCACTTAACGCTTATGCGTACTTTAGAGATAGATTAGAGGAACGAGGAATATTTATAGATATTGATAGTGCAGACTCTATCAATAGGATTAAAAAAGAAGCCCCTGATTTACGACAAGAGGGCAAGTCTGTTACATTAAACTATGGTGTCTTCGTACAGTAATGTACGACTGAAAACTATATATATGCTGGAACACCTAAACGAGTAATGTCGTAGGCAATCAGCAGGCTAAACTATTAAGTTTTGTCTAAGTAAAACTTACGATAACAGTATAAAAAGAGAAAGGTTTTATATGACAAAATTAATTAACGAATGTACCCACCACACTATCGGTAGGGATGGGGATGTTATTAACACAATAACCGGGCCAATATCTAATGTATTAACAGGTAGAGCCAAAACTGCTTATGGGTATTATTGGGTTAAGGGTTAGCCTCAACGACTATTCCGAAAGGAAGTAGACTCAAGTGAGTCGAAACGTATAGCCCCTGAAAAGGGTGAAGATATAGTCTGCTCTTGTATGAAAGTACAAGCCGCAAGTAATGTTGCGGGAAAGAAGTAACGAATCTTTCTGAACACCAGGTTGGTTTGAACTATGGCGCTAGTCCCAAAAAAGTTGCCCAACAGTTGGGTTGCTCAATGGAAGAAGCTACTAAAATTTTCAATGGGTATTGGGATTTATACGCCCCCACAAGGGACTATAATGCTAGTGCGGTTAATGAAGCAAGAGAAACAGGGGCTGTTGTGTCTGTGTTTTCTGGTCTTAGATTAAAAATGGCCTCTATTAATGCTAAGGATGAGTATATTCGAGGTAAGGAAGAAAGAGTTGCAGGTAACTTTAAAATTCAGTCAGGTAACTTTCTAACCCTTAGAAGATTACATGAATTTCAATTAATGATTGAAAAAGAGAAGTTAACAGAAGATATTTTTGTTTATAATACGGTACATGATAGTATTTATTTTCAATTTAGGGATACTCCTGAAACTATAAAGTGGGTAAATGATAATTTGATTTCAATATTGTGTAAAGATTATAGAGAAAACCAAGCATTAAAACTAGAAGCAGAATTAGATATAGGATATAATCAGAAAGAGGTTATTACTTTAAAAAATAACGCTAGTCTTGAGGATATAGAGGGAGTATTAAAGGAACTTAAAAAGTAAATAAACAATAGGTCAGCGTGCGTGCAGAGGCTGACCGTTGTATTTTATAATCGTTTCTGCTATACTTTCAAAAACAAAGGAGTATAAATGAATTTTGAAAAACTGTTTCTGGTACATCTAATAAGAAACAAAGATATTAAATCCCTATTATCATCAAGTGATAATCTTTTTATAAAAGTAACCCACAAGGTACTTTTTAAAGCTCTTAAAAATTATCATAAAACTCATGGTAGAATACCAGATATTGCTATCCTAATTGAGGCTATTAAAGCCCAAATGCCCGAAGAAAAATCAACAATTTATGTAGGGGTATTAGAGGGTCTTGAGCTATATGATGGTGAAATTCCGGATGGGTTAGAACTTCTAAGAAACTTGCAAGATGCTTATGTTATCTCTGAGGTTGATAAAAATATAGAAAAATTAGTAGAAGCGGCTAAAGATAAAAATGTATCCTCTGTATCTACTATTATAAAAGGTTTACAAGCTATTACCTTTAGTACAAATAAAACACCTGAAAATATTTTAAACATAGACTATACACCTTCAAAGATTAGGGTAATAGACTCTTGCTTAGACTCTATGAGGCTTTATAACTCTAAGATTGGAGGATTAACTCTTATTGGTGGCACAACTGGAGGGGGGAAATCCATTTTTACTTTACAGCAGTTGATGTATTCGTTTACAGTAAGTAAAATTAGCACTTGTTTATTAAATATGGAATTATCTACGGATGAAACAATATCAAGGATGTTTAGTCACGCAACCGGTACTGACTTTGCAGATGTGTATGGAAATACTGACCCCTCTATGGTTGCTAAAGTTAATTCATGGAAACAAAAGTACTTTTCTAGTCCAGATGCAGATTTCAGAATTAGGTCTGTCCGTTATTCTGTTAGTGAAATAGAGGCTACAATTAGGCAACAAGCATCAGAGGGTGTTGTTCTCTTTGGCATAGACTATCTACAAATTGCCGATTTAGATGTCTCTTCTGACGAGTGGAAACAACTTTCCTATCTTGTAAGAACACTTCATCAACTAACTCAAGAATTACAAATAGTGATAGTGAGTCCTGTTCAAATTAACTTTAGTGATACTAAAATAGTAGACAATGAACTTAAGGTTACTATTAGAGGCTCAAGAGAGTTAGAGTTTAGTTCAACTTTATTCTTATTTATTTATCAAAGTCCAGAAGAGTATAAAGAAAATGTTTGTAGAATGTTTACTATGAAAGCTAGAAATGCTAAAAAGTATATCTACCTATTACAAACTGATTTTAGTAAAATGAAGTTTGAGGATACTGGAGTTGTTCTTTAAAATAAACTTAAATTTTAAAGTTTTTTATATTAAAAACATTTCAAAATAACTGTACAAATATATGGATATAGTGTATATTTTATTAAAATAACCTTAAAATATACACTATAACGCTGTATTTGTTAGAAAGGATAAATGTATGTTAGAAGAAATAATTAAGAAAAAGCTAAAGGATAGTGGTAATAATTTTACTACCACTGGGAAGAATTTTATTGTTTGTTCTTGTCTCAACCCTAACCATAATGATAAACACCCTAGTTTTTCAGTAAATACTGAGAATGGTTATGGTGTATGTTTTTCTTGTGGGTATAAAATAAATAAGAAGTATTGGTTATATGATGTAGAAGATGAAGAACAAGTTGATGAAATAATGAGAGCCTCTATGTACAAAAGAGTTGAAGAAATTTATAATGCTGAGCCTGAAGCAACCTATGAAACTCTCTTCCCCCCTGAATCAGATATTAACATTGAAGACCCTTGGAGAGGCCTTTATAATGAAACAATGAAAAAATATAAGCTTTATTATTGTGATAGAGGGCATTTTGAGGACAGAGTAATTTTTCCAATGTGGGATTATTCTGGAAAGAAAGTAGCGTTTAACAGTAGAGCTCTTGGGGATATAAAAGAAGGTATGCAGAAATATAAATATAGTAAGGGAATAAATGTTAGAGAATTAATATACCCCCCTGTTAAAATAGGCACTAAATATATTGTATTGTGTGAGGGTATTATGGATGCTTTAAGTATGGTACAAGATGGTATTCCTGCTATTTTTAACTTCGGAGTAAATTATACTTTTAATAACAAAAAAATTGGACACCTACTAAAAATGGGGGTAGAAACAATATACCTAGCTTTTGATAATGATAAAGCCGGAGTACAAGCAATAACAACCTATATGCAGTCACCATTATCAGACTTCTTTGAACTTAAACATGGTAGAATGTGTAGAGAGTTAATACCATTTTATATGTCAGAGTGTAAAGATTATAATGATTTTATAAATAGAAGGAGAGAAGATGAAGATAACTAGGAGTTCTGGGTGCCTATCTTATTGGGTAAAATTAAATGATATAAATATTGATGTTTTAACAAATGATGATATTACTAGGCTATTTAGGGAATTTACTGAAAGATTAAATGACTTTTTTAAAGATGATGCATCTGCTATGATAAATTTTATGGAAGATTTTGCTCAGGCTTATGGGGAATGTATCTTTATTTCTAAAGAGCCCTGTGAGTACTGTGGAGATACTACATGTATTGATGAGGTGAAGTTATGAGTGAAATAATGGACAAAGTAATCGGTATAATTAAAGCTGGAGAATTATCAGTAAATTGTACAATAACCGGTGAGTTATTAGAGGTGTCTAAAGTATCTGATGTAAAAAGTATGGTTGCTGATAAATTAATAACAGATATAGCAGTAGCCCTTCATCATAAGTTTGCAGATTCTACAATAAGCGAGTTTGAACATCCCTATTTAGAGGGTGCTATAACTTTTAAACAGCAAGTATTTGTATTAACAATGGATAATATATTAGACATTAAGGGCATTTTAGGGGCTTAATGTCTAATATGTTGTACATTAAGGGGTTTATCGTTCATTCTACTATACATTATTCATAAAGGGAAGGCTCAACTGCTTTCCCTTTACCAATCCTAAATCTCTCGTAAAAGTTACCTGCCCCTCTTTACCATCTACTTTATATTTCTCTAGTAGTATAGAAAACTCATTTTTTATACTTCTGTCTAGTACCAATTCTGGTACAATAGAATACTCTGCAATATCTTTAAATTCCTTATAACATCTGTGGCAAAGGCCTTTTAAGTTACTTTTTGTAACTGCCCCACAACAATTACATTCAAACATACCTTTACCTTGTAAGTCATATACATTACTCTTTAACAGTTCCTGCCCAAAATAGGTATCTACTACTGTAATATATCTATTTTCTAGTCCGCCATTAATAAAGGACTCTGAAATATTAAGATAAAATTGTTCTGTACTTCTAAGTATTATACCAATTGGTATAAATTCCTCATCTAAAATAAAATCAGAAACTTTTTCAGTTCTAGTTTTTGTATTAAATCTAATTTTTTGGACTCCATTAGAGAAAACTACAAGGTTATTTTCAGAAACTTTTGATATATTAGATAAAAACTTATCATTATCCTCAATTATAGTGTATTGCCCAAATTTTATTTCTATATAGTCGGTTATAACACCTACAAAGTATTTCTTCATATCAAAGTCCAAGGAGGTAAAAGAAACCTCCTTATTTCCTTTGTATAACTTTAAGATTGTCTTAAAATCTGAAATACAGACGGGAGTTAGTTGCTTTCCATACCTTCTGTTATCTTTTTTAGAAAAATAGAATATACAACCAAAATTGTAAAAATGAAAATTTTCTTTAAAGTAATCCCTTACTATTTTATTTGATAAGTTACTATGGATAGTATTACCATTTTTTACCAAGTAAAATAACCTTGAAGATTTTCTACTTACTTTAGGAACATTAAAGATAGCGGCCGGTAACTTGTAGGTATCTAGTGCAAACTCTCGTTTAATTCCTTCAAGATTATTTATTAAGTCTGCTTCTAAAGATAAAGGTAATTTTATGAAGGAAGCATATAATTCTTTTATTTCATAAAGTCGTGGTATTGTATCTAAAAGAAAATCTCTACCCAATCGTCTTTGTAAAGTTCCTGAAAATACCTCTGATAAAATCTGTTGTTGTTCTGTTGGTAGTTTATGAAATTCACTCTTTGCATACTTATACTCTGCAATATTTAACCAATAGCAAACCCTAGCAAGGGCTTCTAAAATAGTATATTTATCGGAGTTTTTTGTAGTGGTAATTGAAGTATTAAAAGTATATGGATTATTTATTTCAAAAGAGACTAAAATAGATAGAAGTTCTTCCTCTTCTTTAATCTCTTTTTTAAATAATTCTCTAGCATTAGATGGAAACGAAGTCTTTATAGTAGAATAAAATTTTATTAAATTCAATCAAGTTCCTTAGACGATTAATTCTACCTTAAAGTAACGCTTAAGATGCTCAAGACAGGAGGTTATTATCTTTTTAATTCTTCCTCTACCCAATCCAGAAAGCTCTGCCAATTTTACAATAGATAGTTGTTGTATAAAATAATCGTACAATAGACCTTGTTCTAACGGTGTTAAAGTCTTTATATATCTTTCAAACTCCTCAGCACATTGCATTCTAATTAATTCATCTTCTATATTAAAAGCCTTTGTATCTTCAAAATCATCACCATCAAGCCCCATACTAGAGAAATTAAACATCTCCCTTGTACTACTTGAAGAGTTTGGTCTAACAGTTGCACCGCCTCTTGGGGAGTTCTTACCAATAAAATCTTTAATAGCTCCACTAATTCTTAAATAGGCGTACCCCATATAGAAATTATTTTTTGAATCATCATATTTTTCTTTACATTTTATATAAGCTAATAACCCCTCTTGTAATAAGTCCTCTAATTCAACATAGTAATTACTTCTTATAAAATATTTATAGGCTATTTTCTTAACAAAATCATAATCTTCTTGGGGTATATTTGCAATCATTTTAATTCCTTAAATTTTTATTGGACGTTAATTCTGTTATACCGTTAGTTTTTGTAAAGGTTAAAATAGAGTCAAAAAAGTCTATTGGTATTTCCTCGTGGTGTGTTATTAGATATACTGCCTTATCCTTTCTTATAATATCTAAAAACTTCTTTACCATCTCTATTCCTTCATCATCCAGAACTCCTAACATCTCGTCAATGACCAAATAATTGCTAGAAAAACCAGTAACTTTTTCTAGGGTAAATATAGTAGAAATCAATAGAACTAATGACACTCTAGTGCGTTCTCCTGCGGATAAATCATTATATCCTTTTTCTACCCCCCTCTCAAAAAATCTATAATCTAACTTTCCATTTGTTACTGTTACTGAGGTTGTTATACCAAAGTCAGTTTTTTGCATTAAGTCCTTTAATACAGAGGTAAAAACTTTTCTAAATTTATTTAAGTACTCATTCACTAGAGTACCATCTTTAATTAATAAAATTGCTTGTTCAATTAAGTTTAAATGTACATCTAATTCAGACATCTCTTGATATAGAGATTTAATGCCCTCTTCGATAGCTACTTTTTGACTTATAATTTTCTCATATTGAGAGTTTTGTTCCTTAACTACTAGTAGCTTAGACTTTAATAAATTAATTTTTTGACTTAAGGTTGTTGCGTCAGCCTCTAAGGTTACTTTAAGGTTATTAGCCTTTTCTTTGAAATCCTTTATAGAAACAGAGAGTTCTATCTCTTTCTCTTCTAGCTCTTTTATTTCCTTAGAACTCTTATTTATCTCCTCTTGAAGAGTAAGGGTTATATTATCAAAGTCCGATATATGACCACAAGTGGGACATTTACCCTTTTTAAAGGATGCTAATTTAGTACTACTCTCTTTTAATACAAACCTAGATAAATTTAGTTTTCCTAAGATTTCAGTATTTTCTAATCCTAACTGATTAATTTTATGCTCAATCATCTTAACTTGTGTATGCCTTTTATCTTTAGAAAGTTCTAATAAGGACTCTGTGAGTATTTTAACATTTTGTTCAATGGACTCCACATCAACTTTTTCAAAAGAGGTTAATAATTCTAAGTTTTTTTCTGCCCCTCTTACTTTTGTAATAAGTATAGTTCTTAAATTTTTTAACTCTTTTCTCTCTTCTTTTAATAAAGTTTCTGCTTTATGGATAGAATCTACATTAAAAAATTGATATAGAATATTATCTTTATTAGTTGTATCAAGGATAGCCTGAAGAGTGCCTTGGCTAATATAAGTAAGGGCAGAAAATGTTTCAAAGTCTAATCCAATTATATCTTTTATTTGCTTTAATTGGTTTGCTATGCCTTTAACTTGTATCTCAGTACCCTTACTAATGATAGAAATTTTATTTTGGTTTCTGTCATTAATTACTTCATACTCTTCAACGCCCTTTTTAAAAGTGATTGAAATAGAATATGGTTTTCCACTAATTGAGTTATTAACACTCTCTAGTAATCCTTTAGGGTTCTTTATATTCTTATTATAAAGACCTTGGTAGATACCTGAAAAACTGGCTGTTTTACCAGACCCATTTGAGCTTTTAGCGACTGATTCTACATCAGCATTAACGCCCACTACATAGTGTAATCCATTAGTCATATTAAGAGATACACTACCGATAGAATAAAAATTATTAATGTTTATCTTAGTTATTTCTAGCATCTCTTAATACCCCCCTTAGATAGCTTTCATTCTTTTCAGGAAAGCCCACCTCATTTGCTTTTAGTAGCTTTATTATTGTATCAACAACATCTTCCGAGCTATGTGCTGAAAGGTCTTCTACCAGTTTTTCAAACTCTTCTGTATTCTCAATCTCTGTAGGTTTATAGTCAAAAACACCCACCAATGAGTTCTTTGATAATAAATGAGTAACCTTTGTAGAGGGAGAATCCAACACTACAACTTTATAAAGATGTTGTGGTAGTAATGATAGCCCTTTTAACACTTCTTCAGAGCTATTAGTAACTAAAATCTTTGATGGTAAGTGTAGTCTAACATGCTCAAAAGAAACTGGCATTTTATCCTCTAAGGTAATTCTATATGCCCCATACTCTCTTAAAGGTTCATAGTGGATACCGTAAGGGCTTGAGGGGTAATGTACATTAGGGTATGGAGAGTACTTATGATGAATATCCCCCACAAAGATAAAATCAAACATTTTAGAGACCTCTAAAACATCAATTTCTCCTTTTATAAAGGTACCATAATTACTTCTAAAATGAGAGAACAAGATATTTGTTTTAGATAAAGATATATCTTTTTTATGATGTATAATTGATTTACACTTTATATGAGATACAAAAAATAGTGAGTATCTATTGAAGTTAATTATATCATCTTCTATATAAGTAAATCCAATATGGGGAATATAATCAAAAACTGTTTCAGTATTAGAAAGATTTTCATGATTTCCTGAAATTAAGTACACTTTTTTGTCAGATAATTTACTTATTCCTTCATAAAATACTTTTATTTCTTCGAGGGAAGGTTTAGCTAAATCGAAAGTATCCCCCCCGATTACAATAGTATCTGCCTCATCCTTTGCTATTAAATCAAAAAGAGCTAAGAACCTGGAAGATTCCCAGGCCTTATTTGCTCTTAAATTTAAGTGGATGTCTGTAACAAACAATATTTTCAAAGTAGTTTATCCAAGTAGGCTAAAACATCATTAGCGGTTTTTAATGAAGCAATATCTTTATCATTTATTTTTACATCAAATTCATTTTCTAATGCTATCATGGCAGACAAAATATCCAAAGAATCCATTCTATAATTAGCTAATGGAATAAATTCAGAAAACTCTTTAGGGTTTATGTGGGCCCCCTGTGAAATCAGGGAGAGGGCCTTAGTTTTTTGTTCTGTTGTCATTAGAATTGAATATCATCTTCATCAATTTCCTCAGCCGCAGTAGCACGATTAGCAACAGTAGCCGGCTCAGTACTAGAACTTCCCCTAGCATTAGAGGTTTGAATCCAAGTATTAAACTGCTTAACAGCATCTGCCATATCTTTAACACCAGACATAATATCTGTAGCTTCTCTTTCAACTACAGTCTGAATGTCCATACACCAAGCAGGTTGGAAGTCAGTTGCTACTTTTACTGATTTGACAGTAAATAGGTTTTTAAACCCAGTATCTTTACCAAGTTTTTCTAACTGAGAACACCAACTATGATAGTTAGTGCCATGAACATAGATAGTAAATGGTTTATACCCATCATCTGTTTTTGCCATTACAAGAAGAATGTTATCAAATGTTGCCTTTTTACCAGACGCTTTCCACTCTGCAACAGTTACTCCTGTTTTCTTATCCTTCATTGTCTTTGTATCATAAGCGGAAAAGAAAATTGGGGTCTGAAATACATTGCTATTAGTAGTAATG
>JFJP01006067.1_pt1 | contig 21152 bp, 20 predicted proteins | sample 431651 | NCBI WGS metagenome assembly JFJP01 (sample SAMN02602958, study PRJNA72255) | Microbial mat metagenome, whole genome shotgun sequencing project. | biome: fresh water; feature: sink hole; material: water; isolation source: purple microbial (photo- and chemosynthetic) mats found in...
CGTGGCGCGACAGGTGGCCATCAAGATCGCGCAGCGGGCCAAAGACTTCTCGTCGAAGTTCCCCACCATCAAAGTGTCGAAAGACACCTGAAGCCTTGGCGGCACTGCCATGTCCCACCCTCGTTTGCCCGTAGACGTGCTGATGCGCCGCGAGCGTGTGCCCGGTGCCATGGCGCGCTGGCAACCGTGGCGCTGGCTGCTGGCCGGGGTGGAGCCCGCCCAGTCGCCATCGCACTCCGATGGCGATGCGCCCGAGCCGCAGTGTGTGGAACAGTCCGACGACCACGCGCTGTGGCGATTTGCGAACATGCCCATCACCTTGTACCGCGACGATGCCGAGGGCTACCACCTGAACTTGTCCACCGACACGCCCTGCATCTGGGTGATGTGGCGCTTGGAGCCACTGGCGGGGCAAGACGAGCCCGTGGCAGTGCCCCAGGTGGTGACCGTCAGTTACACCGACGCGGGGCGCTGGCTCGACGCCCAGGAACACGTGGAGCGCGTTGACGCGCCCGAGCCTTTGCTGATGTGGCTGCGCGCCTTCACCGACGCGCACTACCAGCCCGAGGTCAAACGCCGCAAACGCCCCGACAGCTTCCGCAGCCTGACCGACCGTTTTGGCAACCCCGTGAGCATCACCACCGAGAAAGCCCAGCGCGGCGGTGGCGCGGTTGCGCAGGCTGGTGGTGTACCTGGCACGCCCCGCCATGGCGGCTGACAACAGCTTTTTCAACCGCTGGTCGCGGCAAAAGGCGCAGGCCAAGGTGCAGTCGCCGGCAGAAGTGTCACCTGCCCCTGTGGTGGCAGTCCCCCCAACCCCCGAATCTGAAACGCCCGCGCCTGTGCTGGCCGTCGCGCCCACGCCAGACCCCGACCCCGCTGCCCTTACCCTGGAAGACGTGGCGCAACTCACTCCCCAGTCGGACTTTGCGCCCTACATGGGCCGAACCGTCTCAAAGGCCGTGAAGAACGCGGCCATGAAAAAGCTGTTTGCCGACCCGCATTTCAATGTGATGGACGGGCTGGACATCTACATCGACGACTACTCCATTCCCAGCCCGTTGTCGCCCGAAGACCTGAAAAACATGGTGGCCGCCCAGTTCATCAAGCTGGTGGATGATCCTGCGGCAGCGCCCGCGCCACTTGCGCCCGATGTGATGGCACCCGCCGACGCGCTGGCCTCTTCCGAGTCCGAGCCCGAGCTTCAGCCCGCGCCAGAGCCCATCCGACCCAACACCCCCCACGGCACTGCACCCCATGACAACCCTGATTTGCAACTGCAACCAGACGATGCCGCTCAACGCCCAGGCGCTGAGCCAGGCGCTTGACGAGCCGCTGACCGTTCACCGCACGTTGTGTCGGCGCGAGGCCCCGGCGTTTCAGAAAGCCGCCCGCAGCCCTGACGACCTGGTGGTGGCCTGCACCCAGGAAAGCCGCCTGTTCACCGAACTGGCCGCGCAAACCGAGGGCAGCGTGCCATTGGACGTGCGGCCCATCCGGTTTGTGAACATCCGGGAAACCGGTGGCTGGGGCCGTGAGGCTGCTGCCAGCACGCCCAAAATGGCCGCGCTGCTGGCCCTGGCCCGCCTGCCCGACCCCGATCCGGTGCCCACCGTCACTTACAAGAGCCAGGGCCGTTTGCTGGTGATCGGGCCCTTGGAAGCGGCCGAACGCGTGGCTCAGACCCTGGCCGACGTGCTGGACGTGAGCGTGCTGGCGGCGGCTGCTGGCTCCGCAGGCAACTCGGGCATGCAGGCCCGTCGCTTCCCGGTGCTGGCCGGACGAGTGTTGTCGCTGACCGGTTGGCTGGGCGCATTCAAGCTCAAACGCGAGGTGGGCAACCCCATTGACCTGGATCTGTGCACCCGTTGCAACGCCTGTGTGGCCGCGTGCCCGGAAGGTGCCATTGGGCTGGACTACCAGGTGGACCTGGCAGCGTGCAAAAGCCACCGCCTGTGCGTGGAAAAGTGCGAGGTGGCCGGTGCCATCAACTTCGCCCGCAGCCCAGTGGAGCATGCCGACGACTTTGACCTGGTGCTGGACCTGCGCGCGAGCCCCGCCTTCACACAGCACGCGCCGCCCCAGGGCTACTGGCACATCAAGCCGGGGGCCGATCCATCGGCCTTGCTTGCCGCCGTGGTGGCCCTGCGCGATGCTGTGGGCGAGTTTGAAAAGCCCAAGTTCTTCAACTACCGCGCCTCGGTGTGCGCCCATGCCCGCAACACCACCGTGGGCTGCAACGCTTGCGTGGAGGTGTGCTCGGCGTCGGCCATCACGGGTGACGCCAAGCGCCAGCAGATCACCGTCAACCCCCATCTGTGTGTGGGCTGCGGGGCGTGCACCACCGTGTGCCCGACCGGTGCGCTGGCGTTTGCCTACCCCCGCGCGCCCGACCAGGGCGTGCGGGTCAAAACCCTGCTGTCGGCATATGCCCGCGCCGGGGGCAAGCAGGCCGCGCTGCTGCTGCACAGCCAGGAGGCCGGCTCTGCACTCATCAACGACCTGGGCCGTGCCGCCGTGCTCGACAAAACCGTGCGCGGCGTGCCCGCCCGCGTGTTGCCGCTGGCGGTGTGGCACACCGCGTCGGTGGGGCTCGAAGTGTGGCTGACCGCTTTGGCCCAAGGTGCCTCGCAGGTGTGGGTGCTGATGACCGGCGCAGAGGCCCCGCAGTACCGCGACGCAGTGCGTGCGCAAATGAATGTGGCCCAGGCCATCATGACCGGACTGGGGTTCAGCGGCCAACACCTGCCGCTGATCGAGGTGCGCGACGCCCGCGACCTGCCCGCGTTGGACGCCGCCCTGTCGGCCCCGCCCGCTCAAACCGTGGCCAAGGCCGCGAGCTTTGGCGTACAGGCCGACAAACGCACGGCCCTTGAATTTGCGCTGGACCACCTGATGCAGCACGCCCCCACAGCGACGGTGGCCGGTGCGGCCGTGCCGCTGCCCGCCGCCTCGCCACTGGGCACCGTGGTGGTGAATGCCGACACCTGCACCCTCTGCCTGAGCTGTGTCAGCGCCTGCCCTGCCGGGGCGTTGCAAGACAACCCCGACCGCCCGCAGTTGCGCTTCATTGAGAAAAACTGTGTGCAGTGCGGTCTGTGCGTCACCACTTGCCCCGAAAACGCCTTGACCTTGCAGCCCCGCTTGCTGCTGGGGTCTGAGCGCACGCGGGCACGCGTCATCAACGAAGCCCAGCCCTACCAGTGCGTGCGGTGCAGCAAGCCATTCGGTACGCTCAAGGGCATCGAGGCCATGCTGGGCAAACTCAGCGGGCACGCCATGTTCCGGGGTGACGCGCTGGAGCGCCTGAAAATGTGCGGCGACATCCACACCAACCCGAACGAAACCCGCATCACCGATCTGTGACCGGTGCCCCACACATGAACACCTCCGCCACGTCCCCGCTGCACACCGCGCCCCCTACCTCGTCTGCACTGGACGAAGAAACCGCCCGCGCCGAGTTGTATGGCCTGCTGGCCTCGCTTTACTACGCGCCACCCACGCCCGAGCTGCTGGCCCAGTTGCAGGTGGCTGCCACTGAGGCCCCAGCGGCCGGCGGTTTTTTGCAAGAACCCTGGCAGCAACTGGTGGGCGTGGCCCGGGGCATGACGGCGCCGCAAATTGCCGATGAGTTTGACGCGCTGTTTGGCGGCGTGGGCAAGCCCGAGGTGGTGGTGTACGGCTCGCACCACCTGTCAGGTTTCTTGAACGAGAAGCCGTTGGCCGAGCTGCGCACCGACCTCGTCCGCCTGGGCTTGGCCCGCGACGAGGCCATGCACGAAACCGAAGACCACATCGCCTACCTGTGCGAGGTGATGCGCTACCTGATTGCCAGCGACGACGTGGCCGTGGCCAACCTCACGCAGCAGCGCCAGTTCTTCACCGCCCACCTGCAACCCTGGGCGCCCGCGTTCTTCGATGGGTTGGCGTCGCACCCCAAGGCCCGCTTTTACGCGGCGTTGGCCACCTTGTCGGCCGCGTTTGTCAGCGTGGAGGCGCAGGGCTTTGATATGCTGGCCTGACTTTTAGGTAAAAAAGCCGCCTATCGCTTGATGATATTCAATTGTTTGCTATTGGGTAATCGTTCGCATCAGGCGCCGCCAGCGTCACGGTGAACACTGCGCCGGGGCCATCGGCCCGGTTGGCGGCGGTCAGGGTGCCGCTGTAGCGTTCCACCAGTCCCAGGCTGATCCACAGGCCCAGGCCGTTGCCTTCGCGGCGGGTGGTGAAAAACGGCTGAAACAGCTTGGCCAGCACGCCGTCGCTCAGCCCTGGGCCGGTGTCTTGGACCGCCAGCAGTGCACCGCCGGCCTGTCCATCGTCGCCCCAATCGCGCGTGGTCAGCGTCAGCGTGCCGCCTTGGGGCATGGCGTTGGCTGCGTTGATCAGCAGGTTGATCAGCACCTGCTGCAATTCCTGCCGGTTCATGGACACGGGCCGTGTGGCGTGCAGTTCGTTGATGACCACAATGCCTGAACTGGATAGCCGGTGGTTGACGAGCACCAGGCTGGCGCGCAGTTGGGCGTTCAGGTCCAGCGCTTCCACATAGCCAGCGTATTCCTCTGGCCTGGCATGTTGCAGCAGTTGCTGGACGATCAGGCGGATGCGCTCCACTTGTTCGTCCAGTAGTTTCATTTCAGTGGCCACGGGCGCTGCGGCAGGGCCGAGGGTTTCACGCATCAGGTCCAGGTTGCCTTGCATCACGGCAATGGGGTTGTTCACCTCATGCGCCACGCTGGCAGCGAGTTGGCCCATGACGGCGAGCTTTTCCGACTTCACCAGCTGCTGCTGTGCCTGCTTGAGCGACTCGTTGCTGGCGGCCAGCTCGGCGGTGCGCTCGGCCACGCGTTGGTCCAGCTCGCGGCCCCATCGCTCCAGCGACTGGGTTTTGTCGTCAATCACATCCAGCAACTGGTCGAGGTGGTGGGCCAGTGCGCCCAGTTCGTCGGGGGCGGGCAGCGGGCCCACGCGGGCTTGCGGCTCACCGTCTTCCACGCGCTGCATGGTGCGGTTCATTTGTTCCACGGGCTGAAAAATGCTGCGCGCCCAGCGCACCGAAAACACGGTGGCCAGCGCCATCACGGCCAGAAAAATCAGCGCCATCACGGCCAGCAAACCAAAGCGCACCAGCCGGAAGGGGCGCTCCAGGTAACCCACATACAACATGCCGATGCGCTGTTCGTCGGCGTCCAGCAGGGGCTGGTAGGCGCTCACATACCAGTCGTTCACCACAAAGGCGCGGTCCAGCCAAGTGTTGCCTTTGCCCAGCACCTCGTCGCGCACGGCACTCGACACGCGGGTGCCAATGGCGCGCTGGTCCTGGAACAGGCGCACGTTGGTGGTGATGCGCACATCGTCCAGAAAGAGCGTGGCCGTGCCCTGACTGCCAAACGGCAGCGAGCCCTCGGGGTACACCATGCGGTTGATGTGGTCGATGAAGGCCAGGTTCTGGTTCAGCAACACACCGCCTGTCAGCACTGCCAGCGCGCCGCCGTTGGGGTGGCGCACCACTCGCACGGCCACCCCCACCATGGCGCGGCTTTCCTGGGTTTGGTCTGTGTGGGCGGCGTTGGGTGTGTGCACCAGCGGTATGCCCAGGCGGTGGCCCAGAGCGGGGGCGAGTTGCTGAACGTCTTGCTCGCTCAGCACCACCAGTTGGCCTTTGGCCAGGGTCTCATGGCCTTGCAGCCGGCTGGCCAGGGGCGAGGGCAGGGGGGCGGTGTCGGTACCCGACAGCGGGGCACCGGCCAGGGTGTACAGGCGCAAAAAATCCAGCCCCAGTCGAGCACGCTCGGAGTCCAGCCAGGCGGTCAGCTCGGCGGGTGGGTGCGTCGGGCTATCCAGAAGTGCGCTGATGAGCGCGTGTGACGCGCCCACGGCCTGGGTGCCCAAGCCGACGTCGCCCAACACTTTGTCGAAGTAACCGTGGGCCACGGCCAGGTCGCTGCGCACTTTGGTGATCAACAGCCGGTCGTAGGTGGCGTTGCTCCACACGGTGAGGGCGACCACCAGCAGCGGAAACACCACCAGCAGTGGCCCCAATGCCATGGCCAGCAGCTTGTGCCGCACCGACTGGAAGCGCGACAGAACAGGCCATGCTTTGCGCCACCGGGACCGAGGCTGTGGTGTCTCACTCACACCTGATTCCACTCGGCCACGCGACGCTCCAGGGTGCGGCGCGACACCCCCAGCAGACGGGCGGCCTGGGTTTTGTCACCGCCCACCGATTCGAGCACCGTCTGAATGTGGCGCTTTTCAAGCGTGGCCAGGTCGGTGGTGGTGTGAGTGCTGGCTCCGTTGGGGGGCGGAGCAGGGTACAGGGCCGAGACGTTGATGCCCCCCAAAATCAGCGAGCGCTCGACGAAGTTGCGCAGCTCCTGGCAATTGCCAGGCCAGTCGTACTGATTGAGGAAGGCCATTTCTTCATCCGACACGGCAATGGGGCGGACCCCCAGCTTGGGAGCCAGTTCGCGCTGGAAGTGTTCCACCAGTGCGGGCAGGTCTTCTTTGTGTGTTCTCAAGGGAGGCAGTGTCAGGTCCACCACTTTCAGGCGGTAGCACAGGTCAGAACGAAAGTGTCCCTGGGCCACTGCCTCGTCCAGCCGCTGGGGGGTGGAAGCAATGATTCGCACGTTCATGGGCAGCCGCTGCTGCCCGCCCACCGGCTGAACGCTCAGGTCCTCCAGCGCGTGCACCAGCCGCGCTTGCACGGGCAGTGGCAGTTCGCACACGCCATCCAGAAACAGCGTGCCGCCCTGGGCGTAATAGAACAGACCATCGCGAGCCACCTTGCCCGTGGAGGGGCTGCCCAGGGCCTGACCAAACAGCTCCATTTCCATCAGTTCTGCGGACAGACTGCTGCATTTCACCGGCACAAAAGGCCCTGACGCACGGGGGCTGGCGGCGTGCAGTTCACGTGCCACCAGCTCTTTTCCAGTGCCCGATTCGCTTTGAAGAAGAACCGTGCTGGGGGCGTCGGCAGCCCGCTGCACGGCATTGCGCAGTTCGGACATGGCGCGCGATTGCCCCACCAGTGCGTAGGCTGAACGCTGTTGCTGGGCCAGCCCGCGCCGCAGAACGAAGTTTTCGCGCAGCAAGCGCGCACGCTCCACACATTGCTTGACCGAATTGAGTATCTGCGGCACCCGGAAGGGCTTGAGCATGAAGTCGGATGCGCCCGCCCGCAGCGCTTCAATGGCGGTGTCCAGGTCGGCAAACGCGGTGATCAAAATCACCTCGCCCAAAAAGCCTTGCGCGCGCAGTTCTTTCAGCCAGGTGACGCCGGTTTTGCCTGGCAGCGAGATGTCCAGAATGATCAGATCCACATGGTGGCTGGCCAGTATCTCGGCCCCCTCTTCTGCGCTGCCTGCACTCATCACAAAAGGGCAGCGCGGGGCCAGGGTTTTGACAAGGAAGTTGCGCATGCCCTGCTCGTCGTCAACGATCAGGATTCGGGTGCCAACGGTATGGTCATGCGTGAGAGGTGAGCGAATTCAGGTGTGATTTGACCGAGAAAAACACTGGGATATTGGATCTTTTTACGGGTGTTTTCCCTAGGTGCTATGCCTGGCAAGCGCTGCGGATTAAGCAGCAAGTTGTCGCGACATTTTGTCGTTTTGGCTATTGCCTGCTTGCCTCCGATGGGCGATGCCGGAAGCCAGTGTCAAACACTCGTCGTGCTTCTCCTCTGGAAACGGCCTGCAGAAGTACATGTGTACAGAGTTGCATAGGTTTCCATCCGTGGCATGGTTTTTGATTGCCTCAGGTGGATGGCACCGTCTGCTGGAATTCTTGCAGTGCCACCGTTACGAATGCTGGATGTACAGGTGCACCCGCCGCCCGCGCGGGGCTTGTTTCACTGCTCCTGGCGGCGTAAATTCGGGCGGCAGTTTGGTGCGTGCAATGTCCGTTGCCCCGACGGTGGTGGCCGCACACAACCCTTCCAGGAGACACACATGAGCAATCCGACCCGCCCTGCGCAGGGCTCCCTGAAACGCCGCGCTTTGTTCGCAGGTGCAGGCACCGCCGGTGCACTGGCTGCCGTGGCCACGTTGTTGCCCTCCGCCCCCGACGCTGATGTGCAGTCCGACGCCACCCCCAAAGCGCCCCCAGAGCGCGGTGGCGGTTATGCGCTGACCGACCACGTCAAGCAGTACTACCAGACCACCCGCATCTGAGCCCCAGGAGTTCAAGTATGTTGCTGACCAAAAAATCTTCCGGCGCCCACACAGGGGCGGCTTCTTCGATGGTGCGCCACCTCAGCAGAGGTCTGGCCAATGCCCTGCCCACCATGGATCGCCGTGGCTTTTTGCGCCGCTCCGGCCTTGGGGTCGGCGTTGGCCTGGCTGCCACTCAACTCACGCTGGTCAAAAAAGCCAAAGCCGCTGGCGGCGCTGGGGGCGATGCTTCTGGCAAGGTGGAAGTGCGCCGCACGGTGTGCACCCACTGCTCAGTGGGTTGCGCCACCGACGCCATCGTGGAAAACGGTGTGTGGGTGCGCCAGGAGGCCGTGTTTGATTCCCCCATCAACCTGGGTGCGCATTGCGCCAAAGGTGCGGCCTTGCGTGAGCATGGCCATGGCGAATACCGCCTGCGCACCCCCATGAAACTGGTGAATGGCAAGTACCAGAAAATCAGCTGGGACCAGGCTCTGGACGAGATCACAGCCAAGATGAAAGAGCTGCGCGCGGCCAGCGGCCCGGACAGCGTTTATTTTGTGGGCTCGTCCAAGCACAACAACGAGCAGGCGTATCTGCTGCGCAAGTTTGTCAGCTTCTGGGGCACCAACAACTGCGACCACCAGGCCCGCATTTGCCACTCCACCACAGTGGCGGGTGTGGCCAACACCTGGGGCTACGGGGCCATGACGAACTCGTACAACGACATGCAAAACAGCAAGGTCGCCCTGTACATCGGCTCCAATGCGGCAGAGGCGCACCCTGTGTCCATGCTGCACATGCTGCATGCCAAAGAACATGGCTGCAAGATGATCGTGGTGGACCCCCGCTTCACCCGCACGGCAGCCAAGGCTGACGAATTCGTGCGCATCCGATCGGGCACCGACATTCCGTTCCTGTTTGGTCTGTTGCACCACATCTTCAAGAACGGCTGGGAAGACAAAAAATACATCAATGACCGGGTGTTTGGCATGGACAAGATCCGTGACGAAGTGCTGGCCAAGTGGACACCCGACAAGGTGGAAGAGGCCTGCGGCGTCAAGGAAGACCAGATGTTCAAGGTCGCCAAGATGCTGCACGACAACAACCCCGGCACGGTGGTGTGGTGCATGGGCCAAACGCAGCACACCATCGGCAACGCCATGGTGCGTGCCTCGTGCATCTTGCAACTGGCGCTCGGCAACATCGGCAAAACCGGTGGTGGCACCAACATTTTCCGTGGCCATGACAACGTGCAGGGTGCCACCGATGTGGGCCCCAACCCAGACTCGCTGCCCGGCTATTACGGCCTTGCTGCGGGCTCCTGGAAACACTTCGCCGCTACCTGGGGGGTGGACTACGACTGGATCAAGGCCCAGTACGCTCCCGGCCAGATGGAGAAGCCCGGCATGACCGTGTCCCGCTGGATCGACGGTGTGCTGGAAAAGAACGAAATGGTCGACCAGGACAGCAACTTGCGCGGCGTGTTCTTCTGGGGCCACGCGCCCAACTCGCAGACCCGTGGCCTGGAAATGAAACGCGCCATGGACAAGCTCGACCTGCTGGTGGTGGTTGACCCGTACCCATCAGCCACCGCCGCCATGGCCGCCATGCCTGGCAAGGCCGAAGATTTGAACCCCAACCGCGCGGTGTACCTGTTGCCTGCGGCCACGCAGTTTGAAACCAGCGGGTCTTGCACGGCATCCAACCGTTCGTTGCAGTGGCGCGAGAAGGTCATTGAGCCGCTGTGGGAAAGCCGCTCCGATCACATGATCATGTATCAGTTTGCCGAGAAGCTGGGCTTTGCCAAAGAACTCGTCAAGAACTACAAGATGCAAACCGTCAAGGGCATGCAAGAGCCCGTGGTTGAAGACATCCTGCGCGAAATCAACAAGTGTGTCTGGACCATTGGCTACACCGGCCAAAGCCCTGAGCGCTTGAAGGCACACATGAAAAACATGGGCGCCTTCGACGCGAAAACCCTCAAGTGCAGAGGCAAAGTGGTGGACAAAGCCACTGGCTACGACATGAGCGGCGACTACTTCGGCTTGCCTTGGCCCTGCTACGGCACGCCTGAGATGAAGCACCCCGGCACCGCCAATCTGTATGACACCTCGCGCCATGTGATGGACGGCGGCGGCAACTTCCGCGCCAACTTTGGTGTGGAGCGCGAAGGTCAATCGTTGCTCGCAGAAGATGGCTCGCACTCCATGGGTGCCGACATCACCACTGGCTACCCCGAACTCGACCACGTTTTGCTGAAAAAGCTGGGCTGGTGGGACGAACTGACCGACGCGGAGAAAGCCAAGGCCGAAGGCAAAAACTGGAAGACCGACTCGTCGGGTGGCCAGATCCGCGTGTTCATGAAGAACCACGGTTGTCATCCGTTTGGCAACGCTAAAGCGCGTGCTGTGGTGTGGAATTTCCCCGATGCCATTCCGCAGCACCGCGAGCCCATTTACGGCACGCGGCCTGACATGGTGGCCAAGTACCCCACCCACGACGACCAGAAAAACCGCTGGCGTCTGCCCATTCTGTACAAGTCGCTCCAACAGAAGAACGTGGAAGACAAGCTGCACGAGAAATTCCCGCTCATCATGACGTCGGGCCGCTTGGTCGAATACGAAGGCGGCGGGGAAGAAACGCGTTCAAACCCCTGGTTGGCCGAGTTGCAGCAAGAGATGTTCATCGAGGTGAACCCAGCCGCTGCGTCCAGCCGTGGCTTCAAGAACGGCGACCGGGTGTGGGTGGTGACACCCACGGGGGCCCGCATCAATGTGCAGGCACTCGTGACCGAGCGCGTGGGTGCCGACACGGTGTTCATGCCGTTCCACTTCTCCGGGCGTTGGCAGGGTCAGGACATGAGAGCCTACTACCCTGAAGGTGCCATGCCCATGGTGCGCGGCGAGGCCATCAACACGGCCACGACCTATGGTTACGACATCGTGACCATGATGCAAGAGACCAAGACCCAGATCTGCAACATCGAGAAAGCGTAAGGACACACCATGGCACGCATGAAATTCATCTGTGACGCGGAGCGCTGCATCGAGTGCAACGGTTGCGTCACCGCCTGCAAAAACGAGAACGAGGTGCCCTGGGGCGTGAACCGCCGCCGCGTGGTCACACTCAACGACGGCCTGCCCGGCGAAAAGTCGATTTCAGTGGCCTGCATGCACTGCTCGGACGCACCCTGCATGGCCGTGTGCCCCGTCAACTGCTTTTACCGCACCGATGAAGGTGTGGTGTTGCACGACAAAGACGTTTGCATTGGTTGCGGCTACTGCAGCTACGCGTGTCCTTTTGGTGCCCCCCAGTTCCCCGGCCAAGGCGCCTTCGGTGTGCGCGGCAAGATGGACAAGTGCACCTTCTGCGCCGGTGGCCCGGAAGCCAACGGCAGCCAGGCCGAATTTGAAAAGTATGGGCGCAACCGACTGGCCGAGGGCAAATTGCCCGCCTGTGCCGAGATGTGTTCGACCAAGGCCTTGCTCGCCGGTGATGGCGATGTGGTGGCCGACATCCTGCGCAACCGCGTGGTCATGCGCGGCAAGGGTGCAGAGGTGTGGGGCTGGGGCACGGCTTACGGTTCCAAACAGGCGGGCCAACCGCCTGTGGCCAAGGAAGGCGGTGCATCATGAGCACGCGTCACACACTGACGGCGGCATTTGCGATGGGCTGCCTGGCTCTCATGGGTTGCAGTGAGAAACCTCAGACGCATGGCGAGCGCAGTGCCGCTAAAAAGGACGCGGCTCCGTACACAGGTGGTGAGAGCGGGAGATTTGTCTTGGACGGGTTCAAGTCCGGAGACCAAAACGCTTGGGCTCAGCACCTGAAGGCGCGTGCCAACAACACGCAAAGCGACTACACGCGCATTGCCAACTGACACGGGAGGCACCATGAAACGGTTGATGTCTCACGCACTCGCCTTGGCGTTGTGCCTGCCTGGTTTGGCCCTTGCGGCCGATACTCCGGCGCCTGCTGCACCCGCAGCGGTGAAAAGCGCCAATATTTTTGACGTCAAGCCCGACGCCAGCGAAGCCCCCGGCTACGCCACCCAAACCAACGGTGAGCGTTCCCAGGTGCAGCCCGGCAACAACGCGCCCATGTGGCGGCAGGTGGGCGCGGGCGTGACTGGCTACAGCAGCTTGCCAGTGACGCAGGCCCCTGAGGCTGGCAACCTCATCCAGCCGTTTGTGCAGTATCCCGGTTCCCGCGTGACCAACGCCGGTGAAGCTTGGCGGCAGGTGCGCAACCACTGGATCCTGCCCTACGGCGGATCACTGTTGTTGATTGCAGTGTTGGCTCTGGCGATCTTTTACAAGACCAAGGGTCCCTTGGGTGGGCATGTGCCATACAACGGCAAGAAGATCGAGCGGTTCACGCCGTTCGAGCGCGCGGCGCACTGGACCAATGCAGGGGCGTTTGTTGCATTGGCCGTGTCTGGCATCGTGATGGCGTTTGGCAAGTTTTTCATCCTGCCGGTCATCGGTGGCACGCTGTTCGGCTGGCTGACGTATGCGCTCAAAAACCTCCACAACTTTGTGGGGCCTTTGTTTGCGGTGTCCCTGGTCATCGTGATTGCCATGTTCATGAAAGACAACATCGCCAACCGCGCCGACTGGGTCTGGCTCAAGCGCGCCGGTGGCATGTTGGGTGACCATGAGGTGCCTTCGCACCGCTTCAACGCCGGTGAAAAAGGCATGTACTGGTGGGGGGTGGTGTTCCCTGGCGTATTGGTGGTGGCTTCAGGCCTTGTGCTCAACAAACTCGTACCGGGTTTGGGGGAAGTGCGTGGCGACATGCAGGTGGCACACATGGTGCACTCCGTGGCGGGCATCATCATGATGAGCATCCTGGTAGGCCACATCTACATGGGCACCATTGGCACCAAGGACGCCTACAAGGCCATGAAAACCGGCTACGTGGATGAGGGTTGGGCCAAAGAGCACCACGAGCTCTGGTACGACGATGTCAAGGCCGGAAAAATTCCGGCACAGCGCAGCGCACCCGGCTCGGTTGCCTCGGGTGCAGTGGCTGGCCAAACCGCTTCTGTCTGATTTTTTCCAGGTGAACCCCATGCGCAAATCCTTTGCTCTCTCTGCCACCCTGTTGTGTGGCGTTGCTGCAGCCGTGCTGAGCACTGCTGTGCAAGCCAAGTTGCCTGTCCCCCCGCAAACCGACGAAGCCAAGGCCAAAGCCGCCGAGGCTGCGGCCAAAACCGCACATGGCAACAAGGTGGAGGCCTTCAAGCTGTGCAAGTCGATGGACAAGGCTGCGGCCCACTATTTCAAAACCTCTGCAGCGGCCAAGAAAGACGTCAAGCCTGCTGTTGCCACCCCTGCATGTGCCGACCCTGGAGCATTTGTGGCGGCCGCGCCATCAGCCGCTGCACCAACAGCAGCAGCTGCCGCAGCCAAACCGGTAGAGGCTGCCAAGGTGTCGGACAAAAAGTCCTGAGCTTCCAGTCCTTCCTCATGCCACCTTGCGCGTTGTGGGGCGGGCAACACACTGGCCGCCACAAGCGGCCTTTTTCTTGTACCGTTGCCGGATTTTTGGAGATTCCCCCGGATGGTTCAACACACGTCAACGGACACTTGCCCCTCCAACGTGCATCCCATACTGACCCAGGCCCGCGCGCCGCTGACCTGCCAAACCACCGTGATGAACGAGTTCGGGCAGATGGTGGACCTCTCCATTCCCGCTGAGCGCCCCCTGACGGTGTACGTGGACAAGCGCGAGTTGGTCACTCTCATGACCTTGGGCGCACGGCCCGAGTGGCTGGTGCTGGGTTACCTGCGCAACCAGCGTCTGGTGTCCTCTCTTGCCGACATCGAGTCCGTCACTGTGGATTGGGACGTGGGCGCCGCGTCTGTCAAAACCCGCAGTGGCATCGACCACATCGAAGCCAAAACAGCGAAACGCGTGGTCACCACCGGTTGCGGCCAGGGCAGCATGTTCGGTGCGCTGATGGACGACGTGGCTGATTTGGTGCTGCCCCCCAACATCCGCCTGCGCCAAAGCCAGTTGCAGGCAGTGGTCAACGCCATCCGGCTGCAGGAGAGCACCTACAAGTCGGCTGGTTCGGTGCACGGTTGTGCCTTGTTCCGGGGGGACGAACTGCTGCTGTTTGTGGAAGACGTGGGCCGGCACAACGCGGTGGACACCATTGCCGGCTGGATGTGGCTGCAACAAAGTGCCACCGGCGAGCCCATGCGCGGCGAAGACAAAGTGTTCTACACCACCGGGCGGTTGACCAGTGAAATGGTCATCAAATCCGCCCAGATGGGGGTGCCCGTGGTGGTGTCGCGCAGCGGCATGACCCAAATGGGTCTGGAGGTGGCCCGCCAAGTGGGTTTGTGCGCCATCGGGCGAGCTACACACAAGCGCTTTCTGTGCTTTACCCATCCCGAACGATTGGTCATGGACGCGGTGTCTGAACCTGCGGTGGCGAGCGCCTAAACTCAGGGCAAACCCGCCCCCAGGCGATACAGTTTGCCTGGCCCCGCCGTTTCTGCTCACAAGGAGAAGCCCCATGAGCCGACAAGTCCACGTCATTGACCACCCCCTGGTACAGCACAAGCTGACCCTGATGCGCCGCAAGGACACCAGCACCAAAAGTTTTCGCGAACTGGTGCACGAGATCAGCGCCATGCTGGCCTACGAGATCACGCGCGACATGCCCATGCATGAGATCGAGATCGAAACGCCGCTGGAAACCATGAAGTCCCGCGTGATCGACGGCAAAAAAGTGGTGCTAGCCTCCATCCTGCGTGCGGGCAATGGTTTTCTGGATGGGATGCTGAACGTGATACCCGGTGCCCGCGTGGGTCACATCGGCCTGTACCGCGACCCAGATTCTTTGCAGGCGGTGGAGTACTACTTCAAGATGCCCCACGACATGCATGAGCGCGATGTCATCGTGCTTGACCCCATGCTGGCCACCGGCAACTCCGCCGTGGCTGCGGTGGACCGTCTCAAGCAAACCAACCCCCGCTCCATCCGGTTTGCCTGCCTGGTGACATGCCCGCAGGGCCTGAAAACCTTCCACGACCACCACCCTGACGTGCCCGTGTACACCCCTGCAGTGGACCGGGGGTTGAACAGCCACGGCTACATCGTGCCCGGTCTGGGTGATGCAGGTGACCGGATATTTGGAACCAAATAAATAAATAGCTGTCTACGCAATACCATCAAGCGTTAGAGGCCATTTTCATGCAAATTTCTTCCCGCCCGGGTCCGTTCACCCTGGCCCTGCGTTCGCTGTGGCGCGACTTTCGGGCCGGAGAGTTGCGGCTGTTGCTGGTGGCAGTCACGCTGGCAGTGGCTGCACTCACCTCGGTGGGATTTTTTGCCGACCGGCTGCAGGGTGGGCTCACCCGCGACGCACGCCAGCTCATCGGTGGTGACGCCGTGCTGGCCAGTGACAACGCGGCCCCCGACAACTTCATGGCCAAAGCCCAGAGTCTGGGCCTGCAAACCGCGCCCACGTTGAGTTTTCCCACCATGGGCCGCGCCCCTGAGGCGCAGGGAGGGGCCACCCGGCTGGTGGCCCTGAAGGCTGTCGGCCCTGGCTACCCGCTGCGCGGCCGCCTGTCGGTGGCTTCTGGTCCCGAGTTGCCCGGCCAGCCCACCCGCGACATTCCCGGCCCCGGCACCGTGTGGGTGGACGCTGGTGTGCTGGTGGCGCTCGATCTGGCCGTGGGCCAGCCCCTGCTGTTGGGTGATGCCACCCTCACCATCACACAGGTGTTGACTGCCGAGCCCGACCGTGGCGGTGGCTTCATGAGTTTTGCCCCCCGTGTGCTGCTGAACCAGGCCGACCTCGCAGCCACGGCGCTGGTGCAGCCCGCCAGCCGCATTTCCCACCGTTTTGCGGTGGCCGGTGACGGCACCGCTGGCAAAGCCGGTGACGAAGCCGTGCGCCAGTTCACCACCTGGGCGCAGGCTGAGCTGGACGCGGGCAACGTGCGCGGCGCGCGGCTGGAGTCATTGGAGGCCGGTCGGCCCGAGATGCAACGCACGCTGGAGCGTGCCGAAAAATTCCTGAACCTGGTGGCCCTGCTGGCCGCGCTGCTCAGTGCTGTGGCCGTGGCCATTGCCGCACGCGGGTTTGCCGCTCGCCACCTGGACGACTGCGCCATGCTGCGTGTGCTGGGCCTGAGTCAGCGCACCATGGCCTGGGCCTATGCCCTGGAGTTTTTGGCCGTGGGCGTGGTGGCCAGTGCGCTGGGCGTGGCGCTGGGCTTTGCCGTGCACCATGTGTTTGTGGCCCTGTTGGGCGGGCTGGTGCAGGTGGCGTTGCCTGCAGCCAGCTTGTGGCCGGTGTTGTTCGGGCTCGGTCTGGGCCTCACGCTGATGATGGCGTTTGGTCTGCCACCGGTGCTGCAGCTGGCGCAGGTGCCACCGTTGCGCGTCATTCGGCGCGATGTGGGCAACATCAAGCCTGCATCCTTGGCCGTGTTGGGCCTGGGTGTGGCGGGTTTTGCCGGGTTGTTGCTGGCCGTCAGCCGCGACCTCACGCTGGGCCTGCTGGCCGTGGGCGGGTTTGCTGCTGCCGTGGGCGTGTTTGCCCTGGCCAGCTACGCAGCGGTGCGCGTGCTTCGCGCCAGCGTGAACGAAAGCACCGCCCCGCGCTGGCTCATGCTGGCCACCCGCCAGCTGTGCGCCCGGCCCGGCTACGCAGTAGTGCAGGTCAGCGCCTTGGCCGTGGGCCTGCTGGCGCTGGTGTTGCTGGTGCTGCTGCGCACCGACCTGATTGCCAGCTGGCGCCAGGCCACCCCGCCCGATGCGCCCAACCGCTTTGTGATCAACATCCAGCCCGACCAGGCGGAGGCCTTCCAGTCTAGGCTGACGGCGGCCGGCGTGGCCAAGTACGACTGGTACCCCATGATGCGCGGCCGCCTGGTGGCCATCAATGGCCAGACGGTCAACCCCGACAACTTCCCCACCGAGCGTGGCCGCCGCCTGGCCGAGCGAGAGTTCAACCTGTCTCATGCCGCCGAGCAACCCGCCCACAACGAAGTGGTTGCCGGCCAATGGACGGTCAACGAAGCCGACGGCACCAGCGTGGAAGAAGGCTTGGCCCAAGAGCTGGGCCTGAAGCTGGGTGACTCGCTGTCGTTTGACATGGCCGGCCAGGTCAGCACCACGCGCATCACCAGCCTGCGCAAGGTGGACTGGGGCAGCCTGCACGTCAACTTCTTCGTGATGTACCCCGTGGCCCAGATGGCCGATGTGCCGGTGACCTACATCAGCGCCTTCCGTGCCCCCGGTGCGTCGCCAGCCAAATTCGACAACGCGCTGGTGCGCGAATTCCCCAACATCACCAACGTGGACATGAGCAGCACCATTGCCCAGGTGCAGCAGGTGCTGGGGCAGGTGATTCGGGCCATCGAGTTTCTGTTTGGTTTCACGCTGGCCGCCGGGCTGGTGGTGCTGTTTGCCGCCGTCACGGCCACGCGGGCCGAGCGTGAGCGCGAGTTCGCCATCATGCGGGCCCTGCTGCGCCAGGTGCAACGGGCCGAACTGGTGGGCGTGGGTTTGCTGGCGGGGAGTCTGGCATCGGTGGTGGCCTCGGCCGTGGGTTGGGCGCTGGCCAAGTACGCGTTTGAGTTCCAGTGGAACCCATCGCCTTGGGTGCCCGTGCTGGGCGCACTCGCCGGTGCCGTGCTGGCGCTGGGCGCGGGCTGGTGGGGCTTGCGCAGTGTGCTGAACACGCCCGTGGTGGCCACGCTGCGTCGGGCAGCCACCTGACTTCTTGCCCGTTTGCGCCTACAGTGTTCCCATGCACATCCAAGAACCCCCTCCCAAAAATGAATCGGGCACCGCCTTTGCCACGCCGTTTGAATGGATCGGCGGCGAGCCACGGGTGCAGGCCCTGGTGGACCGTTTTTACGACCTGATGGACCTGGAACCCGGCTACGCTGCCTTGCGCGCCAGCCACGGCAACACGCTGGAGGAAGCGCGCCAAAAGCTGTTCTGGTTTCTGTGCGGCTGGTTGGGCGGCCCGCAGCACTACACCGAGCGCTTCGGCCACCCGCGGCTGCGGATGCGGCACATGCCGTTTTCCATCGGCATCCTGGAGCGAGACCAATGAGGTGGGGGTAGACCCGGCGCTTCGCAGCCGCCTGAAAGACAGCTTTTTTCAGACGGCAGACTGGATGCGCAACCGGGGGGTGTAAGCCCTCAACGTTTGCTCACCACCCAGGCGCCAGCAGCACCACCAGCGCACCGGCCCCACCGTCTGACGCGCGGGCCTGCACAAAGGCCAACACCTCGTTTTTCTGCACCAGCCAGCGCTGCACCTTGTTTTTGAGCACGGGGGTCTTGCCGGGCGAGCCCAGGCCTTTGCCGTGCACCACGCGCACGCAGCGCCAACCCACCTTGTGCGCTTCGCGCAAAAACTGGCCCAGTGCCACGCGCGCTTCGTCGCTGCGAAGGCCGTGCAAATCCAGTTGTCCTTGCAGGCTCCAGCGGCCCCGCCTCAACTGGCGGATCACGTCGAGCCCCATGCCGGGGCGGCGGTAGCTCAGGGCCTCGTCGGTGTCGAGCAGGCTCTCCACATCGAACTCGTCGGAAATGGCCTCGTGCATGACGGCCTGTTCATCCAGCTCGCGCTGGCGGGCCACGGGCAGGGCGCGGGCACGCTCCAGCAGCGCGCGCCGCTGCACCCGCAGGGGCGATACGGGGCCCACGGTCAGGGCAAACAGGTTGCGCTCGGCTTCTGCGCGCCGTTCAGCCTCCTCCCGGGCAGCGCGAGCAGCCGCCACGGCCTGGGCCCGCTGCTGGAGCACCTGCCGGATGGTGCCGAGTTGCGCTTGCGCGGTGTTCACACCAACCCCAGTTCTGCCATGCTGGTGGTCCCGCTGGCCGTCACCACAAAGTGGTCGAGCACGTTCACGTCCACCAGGGCGAGCGTGGTTTTGAGTGTGCGGGTCAGCGCCGTGTCGGCGCTCGACGGCGTGGCGCTGCCGCTGGGGTGGTTATGGGCCAGCACCACGGCGGCGGCCTGGTGGTGCAGGGCGCGCAACACCACCTCGCGGGGGTACACGCTGGTTTGCGTCAGCGTGCCGCGAAACAGCTCTTCAAACGCCAGCAGCCGGTGCTGGCTGTCCAGGAACAGCACGGCAAACACCTCGTGGGTTTTGGCACCCAGTTGCAGTTGCAGGTAGTCGCGCACGGCCTGTGGGCCGTCGAACAAGGGCTTTTGCTTCAGCTCCTGCGCCAGGGCACGGCGGGCCAGCTCCAGCACGGCCACCACCTCCGCGCGTTTGGCCGGGCCCAGGCCTTTGATGGTTTTCAGGGCATCGGCGGGGGTGTGCAAGAGCCCGGCCACACCGCCGAACTGGGTCAGCAGCTCTTCGGCCAAGGCCACCACGTTTTTGCCCGGAATGCCGGTGCGCAGCAGCAGTGCCAGCAATTCGGCATCGCTGAGCGCGCCAGGGCCACGCGAGAGCAACTTTTCGCGGGGGCGGGAATCTTCTGGCAGGTGTTTCAGTTGCATGGCGGGGGTGGCACGCAGGTTGGCCTGCTTTCTACAATAGGGGCAGTTTAGCCACGGTGCTGGTCCCGTGCCTGGCCATCGGTTATGGCCTTTCTTCACCCTACACACCCATGCCCCACGTTGAACCCGCGTCGTTTCTGACGCTGCATTACCGCTTGTCCGGTCTGAACGGGCAGGACATCGTCAATACCTTTGGCGGCGCACCCGCCACGCTCAGCCTGGGAACGGGCGAGTTGTCACCTGCATTGGAAGCCCGCCTGCTGGGCTTGGCTGAAGGCACCCACACCACATTCGAGATGGCCCCCGGCGAAGCCTTTGGCGACCGCCAGCCCGACATGCAACAGTGGGTGGCGCGCAAGCTGCTCAATGAACTGGGCGACCCGCAGGAAACCTACCAACCCGGCCATGTGGTGCAGTTCCCCACGCCCAACGGCCAGGGCACCTATGCCGGCGCCGTGCGCGAGGTGCCCTGGCCGGCCAGGCCGTGCGGTTTGAAGTGCAACTGATCGGGGTGCTGTGATGAACCTGGACATCACACTGGCCGAACCGCGCGGCTTCTGCGCGGGGGTGGACCGTGCCATTGAAATCGTGGAGAAAGCCTTGGCGAAGTTTGGTGCGCCCATCTATGTGCGCCACGAAATCGTGCACAACACCCATGTGGTGAACGACCTGAAGCAACGTGGCGCCATCTTCATTGAAGACCTGGCTGATGTGCCTCCGGGTGCCACTCTGGTGTTTTCTGCCCACGGTGTGAGCAAGGCTGTGCAGGCCGAGGCGGCGCAGCGCGGCTTTCAGGTGTTCGACGCCACCTGCCCACTGGTGACCAAGGTCCATGTGGAGGTGGCCAAACTGGCCAAAGAGGGCTTCGAGTTCATCATGATTGGCCACAAAGGCCACCCCGAGGTGGAAGGCACCATGGGGCAGCTGACCGAAGGCATTCATCTGGTGGAAGACGTGGCCGATGTGGCCCGCGTGCAGCCCCGCCAGACCGAGCGCCTGGCGGTGGTGACACAAACCACCCTCAGCGTGGACGATGCAGCTGAGATCACCGCTGCCGTCACAGCGCGGTTTCCCGCCATCCGCGCGCCCAAACAACAAGACATTTGCTACGCCACCCAAAACCGGCAAGACGCTGTGAAGGTGCTCAGCCCCCAAGTGGACGTGGTGGTGGTGGTGGGCAGCCCCACCAGCAGCAACAGCAACCGCCTGCGCGAACTGGCCGCCATACATGGTGGACGACGCGTCCGAGCTGAACCCAGAGTGGTTCGTGGGCAAGCAGCGCGTGGGCCTCACCGCCGGGGCCTCTGCCCCCGAACTGCTGGTGCAAGGCGTGGTGCAGCGTCTGCGCGAGTTGGGTGCTGTGGCTGTGCGCAAAATGGACGGCATTGAAGAAACCATTCAATTCCCGCTGCCCAAGGGCTTGCGCCTGAATGAAGATGAATAACCAATAGCTGTAAAGCCATATCCATCAAGCGGTAGAGGCCAAAAAAGCT
>JFJP01018634.1_pt1 | contig 21151 bp, 18 predicted proteins | sample 431651 | NCBI WGS metagenome assembly JFJP01 (sample SAMN02602958, study PRJNA72255) | Microbial mat metagenome, whole genome shotgun sequencing project. | biome: fresh water; feature: sink hole; material: water; isolation source: purple microbial (photo- and chemosynthetic) mats found in...
AGCGGTTCGCGTACCTGAATCCCGATGCACCCATCGCCGGCCGTCTGCGCATGGCTGGCAATGGCTTCTCGAAATTGACGACCTTCGGCCTGACCGGTACGGCCCCGCAGTGGATGGAGGAGTACTGCTTCGAAGCGCTGGGGATCAAGTCCTGGGATGATGACGAGGCTTATTCGGTCTATGGCCTGCTGGCCGAATCGTTTGAAATCGCCGATGACAAATCCTCGATGACCATCCGCTTGCGCCCCGAGGCCCGCTTCGCCGACGGGATGCCCGTCACGGCGGAGGACGTGGTCTTCTCGTATCAGCTTCTCTTTGATCCCGACGTCAACCCGGCACTGCGCCTGCACCTCAAGCCCGTCGACCGGATGGTGGCAGTGGATTCGCTGACCGTACGGGCTGACTTCAACACCTTTTCCCGCGACCTGCCCATCTACGTGGCACGGCTGGTCATCTATCCCCGCCATGTCTACGGGCGTCCCGGCGTCAACCTCGGAGAGGATTTCCAGACCGCCCAGCCGGTCGGCAGCGGTCCCTACCGCCTCAAGGCGTTCGAGATGGGGCAGCGGATCCTGTACGAGCGGCGGGATGACTACTGGGGCCGGAACCTGCCCTACACCAAAGGGTATCTGAACTGGAAAGAGATTGAGGAGCAGATGTTCTTTGATGCCTTCTCGGAGATCGAGGCGCTGAAGAGCGGGCTGATCGACTTCAAGTGCAACTTCCAGCCGGATGTCCTGCAGAAACTGGATGTGGAAGGGTTGCGCCAGGGCTATCTCAAGCGCACGTTCTTCCCGATCACCCGCCCCTCGGCGATGAAATGCATGGTGTTCAACCTGCGTCGCCCGCTGTTCCAGGATATCGAGCTGCGCAAGGTGCTCGTGTCGCTGTACGACTTCGAGGCGATAAACCGCAATTTCCAATATGGCGAGGATATTCTCCTGGTCAGTTATTTCCATACCCAGCCCCAGTTGCGGGCGGAGGCTGGTCCGGCCCGGGGGAGGGAACTTGAAATCCTGACCGATCTGGCGGCGAGGCATAACCGCGACGGGGCCGTCCATGTGCCGCCAGCCGCCTTCACGCAGGGGCCCGGTGAGCTCGGGGTGGATGCCGACGGCAAGCGACTGACCCTTGACGAGCGCATCTATGCCGCCTCCAGGCGGCTGGATGAGCTGGGGTGGCGCTGGGATCCGCGGCAGGGCGTGCGGGTCAGGGAAGGGCAGCGGCTCTCGTTCGAGATCCTGATGGATGAAAGCGACATGTTCTACTATACCGAGGTCTGCCAGTTGGCTGGCGTGGATGCGCGGCTCTCCACGCTTTCGGGGCTGGAGATACAAAACCGGACGCGCAACTTCCAGTACGACTGCCACCGCGGCTGGTTCGACGGACGCAAGGCACCGGGGCGGGAGCTGGCGCGGCACTTCATGTCAACCGAGGCGGATGTCAAAGGCTCCGCCAACCGCTCGGGCATGAAGAATCCGGCAATAGACGACGTGCTGGAGGTCATCAGCACCACCGAAGACCGCGAAACGCTCGAGACCTATTGTAAAGTGTTTGACCGGATCATGTGCAGCAACTGGTATGTGCTGCCGCGCACCTGGCCGGTGCGGGACCATGCAGTTTACTGGGCACACCTGCAAGGCCCGTCGACGTATGTATCCGGCCTGTGGGCCTACTACAATTTGCGCTGGTTCTGGTGGTTCAACGAGTCTCGCCAGCAGACACTGAAAACCGAGATACGCGGAGGAGGTTGAATTCGTTGACGGCCATAAACATGGCTTCAATATTCTGCGGTGGTACGTCGGGGAGGATGTTATGAACCGTATTAAACACAAAGCCGCCACCCGAACTCAATATCTCCATCCGCTCAAGCACATGGCGCCTCACCTGTTCTGGCGTCGCCCGGTTCAAGATCTGCCGGGTATCACACCCACCGCCCCAGAAACAAATATCCTTTCCGAATTCCCGCTTGAGCTTTTCGGGTTCCATATCAACACAATTGGTCTGTACGGGATTGATTACATCATAACCGGCCTCGATCAAATCCGGCAGAAGCTTGTAGATGGAACCGCAGGAATGCAAAAACGTTTTCATCTTGCTGTTCGCGTGAACAAACCTGCAAAGCTGGGTATGGCGCGGCTTGAATAGCCGGCGATACAATTCCGGCGGCATAAAGGGCCCGCTGTCGATACCGAGATCATCCCCGAACCGCAAAATATCACATACATCACCGACAGCCTCACAGACTTTTTTCAGTGTAGCCAGATGAGACTCGAGCAACAAATCCAGCAATTCTTCCACACTGGCTTCATCCGTCAACAAATCCATCAGAAAGTTGTCCATGCGACGTAGAAAAGTGCCCCATTCAAAAAGATTACATCCGCATACAATCATGAGCGCCCGATCCGAAGACGCCCGCAACTTGATGCAGCGCGCCCTCAGGTCATCCCAGAAGCCGGGCTCCGATGCATGATCCCAGGGACTGTGCACCAACGCCGCCCACAACACCTTCCCCATTGCCCCGGGGAGCGCCGCGCGCATGTTGGACGGATATCCATCCACCCAGGGAAACAAACTCTGATCGTAGAACGTGCCTCCGGCCGGCATGTGTGCGATATCTGTTCCATCCTGCATTCGAGCAATCCAGGAACCACCATTGCACGGTTCCGGACGAAACCACGCTGGATAGCGCGCCGTTTGACGATCGGCGGTCTGTATATCATACCAATCGGCATCAGCGGTATTGAATGCACGGCCGACATCAACGACGTCGATACCAAAGCGATCCAGCATGGCATCCTCCGGCTGGGCCAATTGCTGCACTACATCATAAATCAGCGTGTGCCCGCCCCTGATTCCCAGATGCTTCTTCAGGTTGCCGTAGGCGATCGCCGAGATCCCTGAACTCGGCGTTGCCCCCATATCCACCGGTACACGATCCACTGGCTGATGAAGGATGGCCGCCAGAACTCTTTCGCGTGATGTCATATCAAACCCTTTCCTTCTTTTAGACTATATCACTCATACTGTTGGCTGCTTGCTTGTGCTTATTGCATTTGCCGTGGTGACTTCCCGGTGTGGTGTTTGAACCATTTTGAAAAGTGCGACAAGTTCTTGAAGCCCAGCTCAATGGCGACTTCCTTGACGCGCGATGCGGGCTGCGCAAGGCGTCCTCGTGCATACTCCAGCCGCAGGCGATCCCAGTATTCATGCGGTGTTGTCTGAAGCGCCTGGCGGAAGAGGCGGGTCAGATGGTTCAGGCTGACGCCGGAACGAGCGGCAATCGCCTCGAGATCGACATGTTCACCGCGGTCGCACGCATTCAAGAGATCAACCGCCTGGCTGACACGTTCATCCATCCCCGTCTGCCCGGAATGGGCAATGCCATGTGCGTGAAGCACCTCCGCCAATGCCTGCAGCCAGTCGCAAAGCCTGCGTTCAAGCAACAGGAAATGATTGAGATCCACGCGGTGGGCGCGCGCGTCCCATGTGTCGGGGTTCACTACTTTCATGCTTTGTAGCAGCGGAACCGCCTTACGTTCCAGCGATGGTGCATCCGCGGCGTCCACCACCAGGCTCAGCCCCTCGTCGAACAAATGCGAGCCGTCCGGCCAGCGCGCCTCGAAGGCCACGGAGAGCAAAAGGGTTTCGCGTGCAAAGGTCTGGACACGTTTTCCAGGTTTCACGATCAGCCATTGACCCGGCTGCGCAACGTGCACCTCGTTATCATGCTCCACACGTGCCCACCCTTTCTGTACCAGCCAGGCTCCGCTATTGGTATACTGTTCAAACCGCAGCGTTGCCCCCGTAGCCTCCCATCCCTTTGCGATGGGTTGCTGATGACACCACAGCAAGTGGACATTCAGATTCAACCAATGCCTGTACAGCATCATTCGAGCTGGATCCTGGTTGAGGCATTGCCAAGGGCCTCAATGGCGATCTTACCCTTCTTGCCGGTCCCATCGACCTCGATCGTGTAATTGCCGGGCTTGAGCCCGCTGACCGAGGTCGCCCCGTTCTCGTCGGTTGCCTTGATGCCGGGCATTCCCCACGGACCATATCCATAGTCCATGTTCACCCCCTTGATTCTAATGATCTCAACACCCGTCTCATCCCTGACCGTGACGGTTTTACCGTTGACACCTTTTCCGTCCGCATCAACAACCGTGACATCCACAGAACCGGCGGGCTCAATGACCATATTGATCTTGTCTTCCTTGGCCAGATCCACCTTCTTCGCGTCCATGGTATATCCGTCCAGAACCGCGAAGACAAGGTACTCGCCGGGCTGGAGCTTGCCGCTAGACTTGAATGTTCCATCATTGCTGACCTCTGAAAAATCCATCGGCATTCTGGCTCCTTCGCTGAAGACCACAATCCCCGCCCCCCTGGTCGAAGCCTCGCCTGCAATCGCCAGTGTCCCTGTCAGCTCGCGTCCTTCCCCGGCAACGAGCTTTAGCGGCGTTTCCGTCTGCGGAACCTTGACACCCTTCAGGGACAGAGCGGATCCCTCGGCCATCACATACACCATGTAGGAGCCCTTTTCCAGACGCTGAACAATGTAATCTCCGGCATTCTCGCCAGCCTTGCCTGGCCTGGCAAACATCTGCAGTGACATCATATCCTTGGTGTCTGGAGCGACTGACACCTGCGCGGATGACACCCCTGTGCCGTTTGTGTCAACGACCTGTATCTTGAGGACTTCGGTCGGCAGATCGATCGCAAGCTTGTCGACGCCCTTCTCTATCTTAACCAGGCCGGACACGGTTCCGTAGTATGCTTCCATTTCATCTTCATCATCGCCATTTGCAGCCATGAACCGGTAAATGTAGTCGCCGGGAGCGATGGCCTCGACCTTGAAGCTGCCGTCTGCACCCACCTCGGTATTAACCGGTTCGCTCCACATCTCCATCATGTCCATATCCGCGCTGCCCTCCGGCTTCGGCATGAAGTGGATTTTACCCGCACCAAGCGATTTGCCCCCCTCGCTTATCGTACCGCTAATCGTAATGGCGTCAGGGAACGCTCCCGCGGGCTTCAGCACCACCTCGGTACACTTGCCTTCGACCACCGTGACGTTTGCCAGCATACGCTTGCCGGGCCCATCGCCCTCATTATCCTGATTCCAGCACATGATGGAGTAGGTTCCCGGGGCAACGCTCTTGATCTCAAAGGTGCCATCGGCACCGCTCATGCTCTCGTAAGGCTGCTGAGGATTGCGGGAATTGACCACCATATAGACGCCAGCCTCGGCAAGAGGCTGGCCGTCGGAGCCCTGGATGACGCCCTTGACGCTTCCAAGACGGCCCACCAGAAGATCAACATGACCTGGCTTGCCAGCGGCGACTTGGATTTTCTTCTGCGCAAGCACCGTACTGCGCCCCTCCTCGCCCTCCTCGAAGGCAACGATCGTGACCACGCCAGGCTCAACATTCTTCAGGGTGAACTTGCCCTCCGCGTCGCTGCCCTCCGCGTTATCCTCGTCGCCGTATGATTCACCGTATCCACCGTAAAAAGAAGCGCCAGACTGCACTCTCGCCTTCACCCCCTGCAAGGGTTTGCCATCGGCGTCCTTGATCGTGCCGGTGACGATGACGCCCTCCTTGAGTGTGACCTCAACCACACCGAGCATGGCAATCTTATCGTGTGCCAGGTCCGCTTTGGCAGCCCCCGGAAGCAATCCCTCTTTTCTGGCTGAAATCTGGTAGAAACTGCCTTCCATCAGTTCCAGTGTGGCGTGGCCCTGCGCGTCGGTCCTGATCGCCTCCTCATCATCATCTCTGCCGCCGTAGTAGGCATGCATGATGTCCATATCTGCGGAGGTCTTGTTGTGACTGATAACGGCGTCGGCAACCGGCTTTCCGGCCTCGTCCCTGACCCGTACCGACACCTTATGCTTCGCTGCTAGCATGACCATGACGTCATCCGATCCTGCTGCCGTGCCCGGCACCGTGGCTAGCTGATCCCGCTCGCTGTAGACCGCGATTTCGTAGGTGCCTGTGACAAGTCCTGTAATCTCGAACTCGCCAGCAGCACCGGTCGTTATTTCATCGCTGGATGAGATCGATGAGTACATCGCTTTTTGATCCTCTTTGGGACCCTGGCTGCGAATGGTAAGCCCCGGCGCCGGACTGCCGTCAGCAGCCAGCACCGAGCCGGATATCGAAAGGCCCTTCTGTAAAACGATGTTACCCTCAGGCTGCTTCTCGATGCCGACCTCGACCACGGTGCGAGACGGCATCAGGCCGGAAGCCGTCACCTGCAGGTCGTACGTGCCTTCAGGTAGCGCGTCAATCTGATATATGCCCTTGTCATCGGTGCTTTCATAACGGGATATGTGGTTCTCCCCGCTCATCCTGGACCACCCCCTGCGATCGGTCGGCATTTGCGTCGAGACCATGACACTCGCATCCTCGAGCGGATTGCCATTGACGTCCGTCACCCTGCCGGAAAACCCGAAAACCTTTGCCAGCAACACGTTTGTCGCTGTTGTTGCGCCGGGAGCGATAATCACATCGAACGTGGTGTCGGCCATTCCATCCCCCGACAACGACACTGAAAACTCGCCCTTGGATAGACCGGTGAAAACAGCCTTGCCATCCTTCACTTCTGATTCGCGACGCACATAGGAAGCACTGTGCGCTCGCTTCTTCGGTGAAAGACCAGCCCCAACGGCTGTAGGCATTTTGACGGAAGCGTCTGCGGGCTGAAGTGTGACCTCGAGCTTGCCAGCGCGCTGAACCTGGAGATCCCTCTTCGTGGTTTCCCCTATCTTGCACTCAAGCTTTTCCGAAGCATCCGCAGCGAGCGCGAATGCTTCTGAATCTATTCTGACGGCGACGCTCCCTGCGCGGAGCCCTTGAACAGTGTACGATCCGTCCACCCCGCTGGTCACAGCATCCGCGCCCTGGACCAGGACCTTGACGCCTGGCACCGGCGCCCCGGCGGCGTCGACCACCTTTCCTTCCAGCACCGCCCCGAGCTCCAGCTTGATTTCGGCGTAGTTCATGTCATCGGAAACGCTTACCTCCACCTCGCCGGGTGCGTGACCCGCGGCGCTGACCTTAACGTCGTAAGTGCCGGCCGGAAGTGACGGAAACGCAAACGATCCGTCAGCTCCGGAAACCATCTTCGCTGCCTCAACCACGTGCTTGCAACTCAGTTTAGGGATCCGGTACATTGCCTTTACCCCTGCCCCGGCAAGCGGTGCCCCCTTGCTGTCATAAACCATTCCGCTCAGCTCATACGCGTTACCCAGCGTGACGGTGCCGAAGTCGGTATCCTTGTCGATGTGAGCCCTTCCATCGACCACACAGCCATTTTTGTCCACAATGATCGCCATGAACTGGTCATCATGCGGCGGCAGCACCAGCTTGAACGTGCCGTCCTCTGCGGTTTTGGCGGTCATTTGAAAATCGTCCGGGGAGTCCGAGTTCCTGTTCTCATGATGCTCGCAGATGACGCTTACACCCGCCACGGGCTGGTCGGTTTTCGCGTCCACGACCTTTCCAGATACGGTAGCCGCTTGCGCGGTGGATGAGGCAAGCACCATCATGCAGAGTGCAACGACAGGTATCCGTCTTTTCATGAGCAAAATCCCTCCTGGCCTGTTAGACCTGAACTGAGTTGAAATGTGGGCAGTCTTACTTGTACCGTGAGATCGCGATCGTAGAGGTCCAGCGTTTCTGATCGGCATCGTAGTGCTTCTTGTCCAGTGTACCGGCCAAAGCCTTGGCTTCGAGCGGTAGCGCCACCAGGGTACGCTTGCCAATTTTGACGACCACCGGATCGGTGCCGGTCTTCTGCTTGATCGCCGCCTGTTCCTCTTCCGTAACAGACACCAGGATCATGCAGTAGCTTTGCCGTTCGGTGCCATGTGTAAGAATGTACGGCTCATCGCCGATGGCTTTCACCAATTCGCCCAGAAGTTCACAACGCGACTGCTGATCTCCGCTTTTTTTCTCCAGCGCACGGCTGGGGAGGGTTTCAGAGCGACCGCCTCACCCATACTGGGTCTTGTCTTCGCGTATCTGATCGCGAACAAACTCCTGAAGGACAACAAGCTTGCTGATGCGATCGCCATGGTCCTTGACAAGGGCCTGTGCCTGCGTCTCAAGCACGGCATTTGTGGTGGCGCTGGTCGGTGTCTTGGCCTGGGCAATAACGGTGCCGCAAAGAACAGCCCCCATTGCAATGATTCGCGTTATCTTATGCATATGCACCCCTTACGTATGGACTCAGTCTGCCACTATGGATGCATTTGACACGATGCATTCCCAGTAGTCAACCCTTTTTTCCTAGGGCAGACCTTTCAGGAACCTTGACCTGTGAGCTCGCCTCACCTATAGTGACCAGCAAATGACAATCACTGAATTCATTATGATGCCGGTGCTGCACCGCGAGCGGGACGAGATAAAAACGGTCATTGAATGTCTGCTAACCACGGGGAAGATAAAATCTGGAACATTGCCGATGACGTGGTGAGCTCTGTGGCGGCCTTGCTGCAGGCGCGTGGGTGGCGGCTGGCCACGGCGGAGTCCTGCACCGGGGGGCGGATCGCCAGCGCGGTGACCGCGCTGGCGGGCAGCTCGGCCTATTATGCGGGGGGCGTGGTGGCCTATGCGAATGAGATTAAGACAGCGTTGCTCGGGGTTCCGGGGGCGTTGATCGAGCAGCACGGGGCGGTGAGCGCCCAGGTTGCCGAGGCCATGGCGCTGGGGGCGCTGGATCGGCTGGGGGCGCAAGTCGCCGTGGCCACCACCGGCATCGCCGGTCCGGGAGGGGGAACCGACGCCAAGCCGGTCGGCCTGGTCTTTATCGCCACCGCCGTCAGGGCGCAGGGGTGCAGGGTCGAGGAACGGCATTTTCAAGGAAATCGCGAGGCGGTGCAGTTCGCGGCTAGTCAAGCCGCCTTGAACATGCTACAACAGTCCCTGCGTGATCTGTTGGAAACGGTTTAATCAAAGATTTATCAACCAGCGAGGAGTGAATATGGCAAAGCGGGTAGAAGGCAAAGCGGCGGACGGTGCGCCTCTTGAGGATGTGCTTGCGCAGATCCGCAAGGAGTTCGGCGAAGGGGCCATCATGCGGATGGGGGACGCCTCGTCCACAAAAGAGGTCGAACACATTTCAACCGGGGCGTTCTGTGTCGATCAGGCCCTGGGGATCGGCGGATTGCCGCGCGGACGCGTGGTGGAAATCTTCGGGCCGGAATCCTCCGGCAAGACAACCTTGACGCTGCATGTCATCGCCAATGCGCAAAAGGCAGGCGGAACCGCCGCCTTCATCGATGCCGAACATGCGCTGGATCCGGGATATGCCAAGAAGATCGGCGTTAACCTGGATGATCTGCTGGTGTCGCAGCCCGGCTCCGGCGAAGAGGCGCTGCAGATTGCCGATTCGCTCGTGCGCAGTAATGCGCTTGATGTGGTGGTGATCGACTCCGTGGCGGCACTGACCCCCCGGGCGGAAATGAACGGGGAAATGGGCGATTCGCATGTCGGTCTGCAGGCGCGGCTGATGTCGCAGGCCATGCGCAAGCTCACCAGCGCGCTGTCGTCCTCAAGGACGCTGTGCCTCTTCACCAACCAGATCCGCGAGAAGATCGGCGTGATGTTCGGCAGTCCGGAAACCACCCCGGGCGGACGGGCGTTGAAATTCTATGCATCGGTGCGTCTGGATATCCGGCGGATTTCCTCGCTCAAGGATGCCACCGGCCGGGTCACCGGCAACCGGACCCGGGTCAAGGTGGTCAAGAACAAGATGGCGCCGCCGTTCATGGAAGCCGAGTTCGATATCCTGTATGCACAGGGAATTTCCTGGGAAGGATCCGTGCTGGAATCGGCCCTGGCCGAAGGGCTGATCGTCAAGAAGGGCTCATGGCTATCGTACGAGGGCGAGCAGATCGGGCAGGGGAATGATGCGGCACGGGAATTCCTCGAGAAGAACCCGACCGTCGTCACCAGCCTGATCACGGCCATCCGGGCGAAACACGCCGCTCTGAAATAAACGATGAAACGGATTGCGCAGATGGTGCTGGTTGCAGGGGTCGCGGCGGAAAGTTTCGGCGCCGTCGACTTCTCGCGCTATGCCCCGATCCTGGAGCGCCGTCCGTTCTCTTCGCCCGTGGTTGAGGAGCCATCCGAGGCACCACCACCGACGCCGACGGATACCCCGCCGGAATTCGTCAGGGAGCTGCGCATGGTGGCGATCACCGAAAGTCCGGCCGGGGTGCGCGTGGGATTCATGAATATCAGCCAGAAGCCGCCCAAGCCGTACTACCTCTATGTCGGTGATAGTGAGGACGGTATCCAGCTCATGGAGGCGGATTACGACGGCGAAAAGGCGCTGGTACGCAAGGATAATGAACAGTTCTGGATCACCATGGGCAGCGGTTCCGCCCCCCAGGAGAACGTCGCCCCTGATGTGGTGCCCACAGAGAATCCGCACCAACGCAGGGGGCCGCGGACAACGATACCATCGCCCGTGGCTAGCACTGGAGATGGCGACAGTGCCCGCCCCATGTCGTATGCCGAGCGGCGCCGGCAGCGGATCGAGCAAATGCAGGCCCAGGCGCAGGAGGCTCGCAATATAAGCGAAGAAGAGGCGGAAAAGCGGTTGCGCGAATACCAGATGAAACTGATCCGCGAAGGGAAGACCCCGCTGCCCATCCCTTTAACCGAGGAAATGGATGCCCAGCTTGTCAAAGAGGGCTTTCTTCCGCCGATGGAGTAAGGGCTGGACGCCTCGTCATGGGTGCGATATTTGAGAATCCAGTGACCGGAACCCTGCTCCTCGTGGCGGCATCCATTGCCGTCGGCGTTGCCGTGGGCAGGCTCCGCTGGTTCGGGTTCCAGTTCGGTATCGGGGGCGTCCTGTTTGCGGGGTTGTTCTTCGGACATCTCAAGCTGGGTGCCTTCGCCCCCGGGCTCCTGCATTTCGTCCGTGACTTCGGGTTGATCCTGTTCATCTACATGATCGGCATCGAGATTGGTCCGGGCTTCTTCGCCTCGTTCCGGCGGCATGGGTTACGGCTGAACCTGCTGGCGCTCGCGTATGTGCTGCTGGGCGTCGGTTGTGCCGTGGCGGGCGGGTGGCTGACCGGTATGGATGCGGCCGCCATGGCCGGGGTCATGTCGGGGGCAGTGACCAATACCCCCGGACTGGGCGAGGCCCAGCAGGTCCTGGTGCGTCTCAGCGGTGATGCCACCCTGGCGGATCGTGCCGCGCTGGCCTATGCCATCACCTATCCTTTTGGCATCCTGGGGATGATCCTGACCATGAGCTTGGCGAAACGGGGGCTGCGGATTGATCTGCCAGTCGAGCAGCAGTCGTTCCGGCGGATCGAGGCTGCCTTCATGCCGTCCAGACCCCTGCCGAAGGCCGACGAGCACGTCGATATCGCCCCGATTTTCCTGGGTATCGTCATCGGCTTGATCGTGGGAGCGATACCGGTCCCGCTGCCGGGATATTCGACCTCGCTACGTCTCGGCCTGGCTGGCGGTCCCTTGCTGGTGGCCCTGATCATGGGTCGCATCGGCCGGGTGGGCACGGTGACCCTTGCCATCCATCCAGTGGCCAACCGCACCCTGCGCGAGATCGGGATCGCGATGTTCCTGGCGGTGGTCGGCCTGACGGCCGGTCGCGAGCTTATCGCCACCCTGGTTCATGGCGAGGGGCTTTACTGGATGCTGGTCGGGGCGGTGATCACCCTGATACCTGCCGTGCTGACCCTGCTGGGAGCCCGGCTCCTGTTCAAGGAGAATTTCCTTTGCATCACCGGCTTGCTGTCGGGCGCGGGCACCAACCCCCCCTCGCTGGCGTATGCCACGCACGCATTGAGTTCAAGCGCCCCGGCCCTGGTCTTTGCCACGGTTTATGCCCTTGCCATGTTCCTGCGCGTGTTGGGCGCCCAGGTCCTCGTGCTCCTGCTGATGCCGTGATGGTTTCCGTTGCGACCTTACGAGACGGGATCCTTTTCATCCGAGAGTCGTCCGAACCGGCGCAGAGCGGGAAACATCCGAGCCCAGGTTACCACGACCAGGATCGCCCCGATGCCGCCGCTCAGGACCGAGGCGACGGGACCGAACACGTGCGCCACCAGCCCCGACTCGAATCCACCCAGTTCATTGGACGCCCCGATGAAGATCGAATTGACGGCCGAAACGCGTCCGCGCAATTCGTTGGGGGTACGCAATTGCACCAGGGTATGGCGCACCACCATGCTGACGTTGTCGAAGAACCCCACCAGGAACAGCATCACGAACGACAGCCAGAACGAGCGCGACAGGCCGAATACGATCGTGGCCGCACCGAAGGCGGCAACGGCCAGTAGCAGGCTACGCCCGGCCCGTTGCAAGGGCGGGCGATGCGCCAGCAGCACGGCCATCACCACCGACCCCAGGGCGGGGGCCGACCGCAGGATTCCCAGCGCCTGTTCGGAGGCCAATCCCCAGGGGGCCTCCAGGTAGTCGCGGACAAAGATGGGCAGCAGGTATTCCGAGCCGCCCAGCAGCACGGCGAACATGTCGAGCGACACCGTGCCCAGGATCAGCTTCTGTCCCCACACGAACTGCAGGCCTTCAATCACCTGGCGCACCATGCGCCCCGGCTGGCTGCGACGTCCCTCCGGGATGTGGATGCTGATCAGCACGACCGCGAAGGCGGCGGTGGTCAAGGCACTGAAGCCATAGGCGGCCGGTACGCGCCAGGCCACCAGCAGGCCACCGATCGCCGGACCGATCACCGAGGCCACATGATACAGGGAGGTCCGCCATTTGATCGCGTTCTCCAAGGCGGCCACCGGCACCAGTTGCGGGATCAGTGACGAGGCGGAGGGGCCGCCCAGGCGGTGGAATGCCGCATCCATGAACAGGAGCAGGAACATCAGCGGGATCGACCCCTCCACGGCACTGAACGCCATCAGGCCGATCGACGTCAACGTGGTACCCACCAGGCCGACCAGCATGATGCGCCGACGGTCATAGACATCCGCCAGATAGCCGGCAGGCAGGGTGAGCAGCATCATGGGGAGCGCCTGGGTCAGGCCCACCAGCCCGAGCATCAAGGGCGAGTTCGTGCGGAGGTACATCTCCCAGCCGATGGCCACGCTCTGCGCGGCTGCCCCGATCTGGATCAGCAGGCCCCCGCAGAACAGGCGACCGAAACCGGGAACACGGAAGGCGGCATAGGGATCGTGTCGCGCGGCTCGATCCGCCCCCTTCACGCCTTGTCTCCGCGCCTGGGGCTGTGCGAGGCATCGGGAAAACGCCCGGCAGCCACCTCGTCGCGATAGGCCCGGAAGGCATCGGTCATCAGCGCGCCGATCTCGGCATAGCGTTTTGCGAAAGATGGCGACACGGCGGAATCGAGGCCGAGGATGTCGTGTGTAACCAGCACCTGGCCATCGCAATCGGGGCCTGCGCCGATGCCGATCGTGGGCACCCCCACGGCGGCAGTGATCCTGGCGGCCACATCGGACGGGACGCATTCGAGCACGATCCCGAACACGCCCGCAGCCTCCAGCGCCTGCGCATCCGCCAGCAGGGCGTCCGCCGCATCCGCTGAGCGCCCCTGCATCTTGTATCCGCCCATGGTGCGCACACTCTGCGGCATCAGTCCGATATGCCCAAGCACGGGAATACCATTGCGGACCAGCCGTTGCACACAGCTCGAACGGATGCAACCGCCCTCGATCTTGACGGCATCCGCCCCGGCCTCCTGCAGGAAGCGCCCCGCATTGGAAAGCGCCTGGTCATCGGACACCTGATAGGAGAGGAACGGCATATCGGCGACCACCAGCGAGGTTTTCACCCCGCGGACCACGGCGGCGGTATGGTGCAGCATGATCTCCATGGTGGCGGGCAGCGTGGTCGAATGCCCCAGCAGGGTCATCGCCAGCGAATCGCCCACCAGCACAATATGGATACCCGCGGCATCCAGCAGGCGAGCCACCGCGACATCGCCCGCCGTCAGGCAGGAAATCTTCTCGATACCTTTACAGGCCTGGATGCGCGGTGCGGTCCATTTCATAACTGCCGCAGTCCGAGGACATCCTGCATGTCGTAGCAGCGCGGACGCTGACGGCACACCCAGCGGGCGGCGTGAAGCGCCCCTTGCGCCAGGGCGTCGCGGCTCTTGATCTGATGGGTCAGCTCGATCCGTTCGCCAGTGCCGTCGAACGCCACCGTGTGGTCGCCCAGCACTTCGCCCTCGCGGTGCGACCGGATGACGATCCTACCCTCCGGATAGGAGGCCATGCGCCCGCCCTCATCGTGCAGGTAAACCTTGTCAAACGCGACGCCCGCGCCTTGCGCCACCCGTTCGCCGAGGCGCAGGGCCGTCCCGCTGGGGGCATCCACCTTGTGGATATGATGCGTCTCATCGATGAACACCCGGTAGTCCGCCCCCAGGGTTTGCGCAGCCTTCTGTGCCATGGCAAAGAGCAGGTTAACGCCCAGGCTCATATTCGGTGCCCACATCACGGGGATCTTGTCGGCGGCCTTGTGCACGGCCATCGCCTCGTCGTCTGTCAGTCCCGTAGTCCCGAGGACCACGGCCCGCCCCAGGCTGGCCGCCAGTGCCATGTTGCCGGGAACCACGCTATGATACGTGAAATCAATCAGCACATCTGCCTGTTCAAGCACGGCGGCCAGGTTCGCCGTCAGCGGCACCCCCACCGGATCGACGCCCGCCACGGTGCCGGCATCCTGCCCGAGCTGAACATGGGCTGCCTGCTCGGTAGCCCCTACCAGTTCCAGATCCTTGAATTGAGGCAGGCAGCGTACGAGGGCATGCCCCATCCTGCCGGCCGCGCCGGCAATCACCAGTTTAATCATGACCGTTTCCTTAACAAATACCGGACCCTTCAAGGGTCGCCTTCAGGGTTGCTGTGTTCGCCGCATCCATCTCGCACAAGGGCAGGCGGTAGACCGCCTGGCAAAGGCCCATCATGGCCATGGCCGCCTTCACCGGGACCGGATTGGTATCCAGGAACAGGTGGGTGAACAGCCGGTAATACAGCCGGTGGACCTTGCGGGCTTCATCCCAGCGTCCGGCCAGTGCCGCCTGCACCAACTCCACCATGACCTTCGGGATGATGTTCGAGGCCACGCTGATCACGCCCACTGCGCCGACCGACATCATCGGCAGCGTCAGGCCATCGTCGCCCGACAGTACCGAAATCTCACAGGCATCGAGGATCTGGCTGACGCGATCCACACTGCCGCCCGCCTCCTTGACCGCCACGACCGAGGGATGCGCCGCCAGGCGCCGGATGGTATCGACCGAGATCTCGCGCGAGGTCCGCCCCGGCACATTGTAAAGCACCACAGGCAGACCGAGATCGGCAATCGTTGCAAAATGCCGGTACAGTCCCTCCTGGCTGGGTTTGTTGTAGTAAGGCGTCACCTGCAGGGTACCATCCGCGCCGGCCTCCCTAGCGCGGCGGGTCAGTTCGATCGCCTCGGCCGTGGAATTGGCACCGGTCCCGGCAATGACCTTCATCCGATGGCAGCAGCACCCGCGACCACAGGCCTCGATGACGCAGTCGATCACCCGGCTATGCTCCTCAACCGTCAGCGTGGGACTTTCGCCCGTGGTTCCCACGGGAACAATCCCATCCACGCCCGCCTCAGCCTGCCGGGCGACCAGGGACTTCAGGCCACCGTAATCCACCGAGCCATCCGCATTGAAGGGCGTCACAATCGCCGTATAAACACCAGTAAACATAAAACAGCCTCCATTCGTTTCCGGCATAGGCTATACGGAACCGGCAAGAAACTCAAGCCTGAATCCGGGACTTCAGCGGCAGCGGCAAGCCGCAGACCACCAGCACGACCTCGGCGGCGGCAGCGGCTACGCGCTGGTTCACCAAGCCTGCCAGATCGCGGTATTCACGCGACATGGGATCCCCGGGAATGATCCCCAGTCCGACCTCGTTGGTCACCAGGATAATGTCCATCGGGGGAGCTGCCAGCAAGGCCAGCAGGTCATCCAGCGCGGCGGAGTGGCCGTTCTCGACCAGACCCTTGAACATCAGGTTGCAGAGCCAGACGGTCAGGCAATCCACGATCACCACATCCACCCGGCCCGCCAGCGAGCGGATGCCATCGGCCAGTTCGACGGGGGCCTCGACCGTCTCGAACCGATTGCCGCGCTCGGCCTGGTGCTTGGCAATCCGGCGGCGCATCTCGTCGTCAAAGGCTTCGGCGGTGGCCACGAAACCACGCCGCGCATAGCCGGCGGCCCGCTGCAGCGCATAGCCGCTCTTGCCGCTGCGCCCGCCACCCGTGACCAGCAAGACGGTGGGTGCGGTCATTGGACCGGGGCTCCGGCTTCCCAGTTGCCGCTGCAGACATTCGTCGTCTGGGTATACGCCACGCTTTCCACATGCCCATCGCAGAAGATCACGTTCGCCATGCCGTTATTCAGCCCCGGCTGGGTTCCATGCAACTCACCGATAAACTCCCTGCTGGAATCGATGCTGCCGTCAATACTACGGAAAAAGCGTTGATAATAAGGTGATGAATTCGTTGCTGCAACCGGAACCGGGTCTGACCATGCATCGCTATCACGAAGATTCAGATAGCCTGCCTTACCCATATTCTCGAAGCCCTGATCGGCGAACAGGATTCGGCGGGAAAGCCCGTCGATATCCGCGTAGGTGGCGCCGCTGAGTTGCGAATTCATCCCATAGCTGCGAATTGTATCATTTGCCGCCTTCTGCATCGTCGGGCAGACGTAAACCGCCTCATCGCCGGTTTCGCCAAGATAATTAAACAAGGTTCCGTTCGTGATGCAATAAACACTATTCGAACCCCACCAGTAGGACTTCATATTGACCGTGCCAGCCAGATGCGACGCAACCCAGCCGGTGATCCAGCCCGCATCTTGGAAAACGCCCGCATCATCCTTTTCCCATTTCTTCGCACTGGCGGCATGCGGCAACGTACCCCCGCTACTGTTGACATACGACTGCGACGCCGTGTGCAATTGCCGCAGGTTGCTGACGCATTTGGCGGAGCGGCCGCGTTCCTGCATGCGGCCCACCACGGGAAAGAGCATGGCCGAGAGCACCATGATCACGGCAATGACCACCAGCAGTTCGATCAATGTGAAACCGACATGTTTGATTTGCTTTTTCATACTCAAGAATCTATGAGATATCTGCGGGTTTGTACAGCAAAACATGCGATGGGGGGGGGGAATTCGCAGCGACACCGTCATTGCAGCAAGGCTTGACTATCGAAGGCCATGCGATTATCGTGAAAGACGTTCGTGTTGAGCATGAAATAAAAGGAACCCTGTGTTTTGGAGATGCCCTTGCAGATTACCGTTGTAACGCCGACCTATAACGAAGCTGAAAACCTGCCCAAACTAGCCGCCGCGTTGTTTGCGTTGCCGCTGGATCTGCACCTTCTCGTTGTGGATGACAACAGCCCCGACGGTACCGGTGCCATTGCCGACCGGCTGGCAACGGAATTCCCCGGTCGCGTCCGGGTGCTGCACCGCGCAGGCAAGCTGGGGTTCTCGTCGGCCTACCTCGAGGGCTTCCAGGCAGCCCTGGCGTCCGGTGCCGAAGCCATCGTGCAGATGGATGCCGATTTCTCGCACGATCCCCAGGTGCTGCCTCAGATGGTCGAGAAACTGCAGTCCTGCGACATGGTGCTGGGCTCGCGCTACACCCCTGGCGGAAGCGTGGATAAACGCTGGTCCATCTGGCGCAAAGGGCTCTCCGCCTGGGGTAATTTCTACGCCCGCACCATCCTGGGCCTGCACCTGCGCGACGTCACGACCGGGTACCGGCTCTGGCGGCGCGACACGATGCTGGGACTTCCGCTTGACCGTATCCAGTCTACCGGCTACATCTTCCTTGTCGAGATGGCGCATCTGGCGCATTGCCTGGATTATCGTATCGGCGAGGTGCCCATCTATTTTGCCGACCGGCGCTATGGAACCTCGAAAATGTCGCTGCGCATCCAGCTCGAAGCCGCCGTGCGGGTGTGGAAAGTCCGCTGGGCCACGGGCGATCTGCGCCGAAGCGGTCGTTCCGCCCGGCGTGCTGGGTAGGGATTGTGGAACGGGAAGCATGAAAAAAGAAAAAACCATTGTCGTCACCGGCGGGGCTGGCTTTGTCGGGACGCGACTTTGCGCCCGGCTTGTCTCACTCGGGCATGCTGTCATTTCCCTGGACAACTATTTCACCGGGTCGCGCGAGGCGGCGGTAGCGGGCGTCGATTATCGCGAAGGGCATACCCGCGATATCGAGAAGATGGTTCCCGAATCCCCTGATCTGGTCTATCATCTCGGGGAATACTCCCGTGTCGAGGTCAGCCTTTCGGAGCCTGCGCTGGTATGGGATTTGAATGTGGCCGGCACCTTCGGGGTGATCGAGTTCTGGCGCAAGCGCCGCCCGAAGCTGGTCTATGCCGGGTCATCCACGAAATTCGCGGATGGCGGCATGGGGCGCGACCAGAGTCCCTATGCCTTTACCAAGGCGGCGAACACGGAGCTGGTCAGCAACTACGCCGACTGGTATTCCCTGCCCTTCGCCATCACCTATTTCTACAACGTCTTTGGCCCTGGCGAACGGGCCGGGAAGTACGGGACGGTGATCGAGATTTTCAGACAGAAGGTCCTGCGCGGCGAATCGCTCACGGTGAACGCCCCCGGCACGCAGCGTCGGATCTTCACGCATGTGGATGATATCGTCGATGGGCTGGTGCTGGTCGGCGAAAAGGGCGAGGGCGATGAGTTCGGCCTGGGGGCCTCTGAGTCTTATTCCATCCTGGAGATTGCGGAATTGTTCGGGGCTCCGATCCAGATGCTACCGGAAACCAAAGGCAATCGCATGAGCGCAAAGCTGGATATAACCAAGTCCGAGGCACTGGGATGGAAAGCCCGGCGGCGGGTTTGTGAGTATATCGCGACGCTCAAGTCAGCCGCCCCTGCGCATGTTTGCTAACCCTTTCAATCGGAGAACCCTGTCATGCCCGTCAATCCTGCTGCCAATCCTGCCGCCGACCTTGAACGCCGATCCTCCGCCGTCACGCTGTCCGATATGGAAATCTTCATTTTTCCCGAATTGATGTTCAGCCTGCTGCTGGCGAATATCATGTCGCCGCGCATCTGGCGCTGGCTTGAGGATCCGTGGTTCGAGGGTATCGAGGCGATGTCGCCCTACAAGCGGATCACCCGTCTGAAGCAGTACATCATGGATCACTACGACTTCAACCTCGACCTCGACACCTGGGGGCTGACCCGCGCCGAAACCGAACTGGCGCGCTTCTCGTCATTTATTGACCGCGACGCGCTCAGTCAATCGAATGCCCTTTTCGGGTATGAAGGCGACAAGTATTACTTCGACATCGACATCCGCACGCACTTCGGGCTGGATAAATACGAAGGCAGTGTCATTCCCTACTGGAAGACCGAGACCGTCGAGGCCATGGATGCGTTTGTACACCGTCCCGGCTACAAGGCGGGCGCCGGGGAATGCGTGTCGCTGGCGGCGTTGTATGCCGCCTCCCTGTTCATCGTTGCCCGCATTCCGCTCGACGACATCTACCTGCTGGCGACCCCGCTGCATTCGCAGAACTTCGTCCTCGTCAACGATGGCATCCTCACCAACAACCGTCGCTTGGTGACCAAGAACATGTGGTTCAACGGAACCGCCCTGTCCGCCCAGGCACGGCGCGCTCTGGAAAACGAGAAGGTGACGATTGTCTCACATGCCACCGGTCACATCCATACGCTTTACGAGGAGGCGTCGATCGACCCGGCCGCCTACACCCGGTTCAGTGAGGCGCTCACCGTGTTTCTCAAAACACCGCTGACGTGCGAGCTGCTGGGTAATTTCATGCGTCAGGCTGGCGATATGCAGAAATGCTTCCAGTTGCGCTGGACGCGCAACGGGACGGATCTTTACATCCCCATCGAGAAGGCCTTTGCCTATGAGAACGGCAGTTCCTACCGGATCACCGACAGCACCCGCCCCAAACTGCTCCAGGAGCTGGACAGCGATGTGTTTGAGTGCCGCCCCCTACCCCGGCGCATCATCTTGAACGATCTTGAGGCGTTCATTACCCAACATGCGCCCGACATTGATAATCCCGCCGATACGGCCGCCCTTGAAAAGCAAGTCCACTGCGACTGCCTCAATGCCAGCATCGCCATCAAATCGCTCATTCGCTTCTGCAACATCAAGCCGCGCCTGCCGGTAATCGCCGGCAAGCATATCTCACGGCCGCCCTGTGCCCTGGCGATCACGGCGGAGATGGGGCGCGACGGCATCATCGCCCGCCTGGAACAGATCCGGGGCGAGCATCCTGCCGCCGATCTCGCCTTCTACGCCTATCGGGACCTGTCCCGAACGCCTTATGAACCGTTCCTCAAGGCCTGTATCGAACGGAATCCGGTCAGCATAGCCGCTCTGGGATCGTCGGCTGATGCGGTGGATGTAATCACCCAACTGACGGACGAATCCATCTACGATGACACCGGGCGACTGGCCCAGCCGGACGAGGTGTGGAACTACCGGCGTGGCGACGGGCTTGAGAAGGCCCTGCTGCTGGCGAATATACTCCACCATCGTAGCAAGGCCCCCGTCGCGATCAACATCACGCCCGACACGGTCACGCTCGAAGCTGCAGGCCAGACCCATACCATTCCCACGCGCAAAGGCGTTCCCCCCGCCCGCTGGACCTATCGTTGACTCGCCCTCCCATCGGAAGCCAACGCGATTTGCAAAATGGGAGGGCGAGACTCCTGTCGAGCCGCACCCGGTAAGCGCCGCGCAAATTCACGAATGCGCTGTCTGTTGTGTGGCTGTCTTGCTGACAGGCTGTATCTCGTATCCATTACGGTGCCGCCGTTCGATTTCTGCCGTGTTGAATCGTTCAATCCAGGAACGAAGGCATCGCGTGTAAACGCAGATCGCGTGGTATGAGTCTTCTTCACAACACGATCCCCGGACCGCACAGATCCTCGTCAAGCGTCATTTGAATTGTTCTCATTGAGCCCCGCCTTTAATCACGTTGATCACTATAGCTATAATCATCCACGCCGAATGCCTCGCGATATTGCATGTTGCCAATACTGCCGGCGGACTTCGCCTTAACCAAAGCGGCACGTTGCCGCTCGTTCAGCCCCA